>WLWI01005746.1_pt1 | contig 10307 bp, 6 predicted proteins | sample 6701501 | NCBI WGS metagenome assembly WLWI01 (sample SAMN12718690, study PRJNA515312) | sponge metagenome | isolation source: marine sponge | host: Mycale hentscheli | place: New Zealand: South Island, Marlborough, Capsize Point | collected 2014-11-01
AAATATGTGTGATAAATAAAGAGAGGGAGAGGAGGAGAAAGAGGGGGGGGGGGGGAGTGTGTGGGTGGGTGTGGTGGTGGGGGGGGGGGGGGGGGGGGGGGGGGGGGGGGAAGGGAGAACAACACTACATCACCTAGTATTTTTTGGCTATATCCAAATATTAATTTTTCTGTCTTCCATCTCTACATGTAGCTGTAGTGTAGCTAATAAATGTACGGCTCTGACTATAATACAATAAAGGTTGAAATTTGGGGATTGGGAGTAGGGAGAAGGGGGAGGGGGTCATGTGCTCCCAGTACCCCCTTAGTTCTTACACCTATGTAACAGTACTTCATTCATCCCCACTAGTAATTATTTGACTTATTTAAGTGTTTCTTGGGCACTAGAGCAATTAGAGGTACAGAATTATATAAACAAGCACCATCTTGAACAGTTAGCTTAATGGTCATTGCTCATTATTGCTACGTATTTTGAAAATTCAAATTTTTTAGCTGCACACAAAGGCAATGCCTATTCAATCCAAACAGTATTAAATTCATATCTAAACTGCTACGGTCACACACCTAGAGAGACCACATCATTGTAGCGCGGAGGAGCACTAGGTTGGGGATATTGGTATTCCATATCAGAACCTGCAGCGGTACACACACACAATGAACGCTGAAAACAGCGCCAGCAGAAGAAGAACTAACCAAATCCAGAAACCGCAGTGCTGAGAGGACGTGCGCGCCACGTGAACGGGAATTACCGCTTCTAAATTCAATATCTTCATGAAACGAATAATAGCTAAGAACTTTTCAAAAGAATAATAGGTCTTCCAAAAGAATAATAGGAAAAGAATATAGTAATAGAATAATAGGTATAGAATAATTTATAGCATTACAATCAAACTTGAGGACTCAGCCCTCCTTCCAAACTTAGGGGATGGGGGGATCTAGCCCCTCCAACTACTGGTACCCTCAGTCCAATAAAAGTAGACTACTAAGTTTATGATGAGGTTTTGCTTCACTAATTCAACTTATGGCCACAAATTCTCATTTATCCATTAGCTACCAAGAAAAAATATAGGCAATTTGCACACTTCTTTCAAATCATTATGAAGTCACTAATCTATATATTCAGAAGAAACTGATAATCAACAAATGCTACCAGCATTACGTCTGGTGAATGGAAAATAACACAGACAATTTGAAAACAAAAATGTGAACACTGTGACCCCCATAACAGCTGTTACCGCTACAAAATATTGTGGCAAGTGGCAGTTAATAGGAGGATCGAACAAATGACAGCGCGATATCGCATCGTGGATTAGAACTAGAGTAACAGAACCAAATAATGAACAAGAGAAAACAAACAAGATGACTATGTAGCCAGAATTTGTCTCTTGTGGTAATCTATAATGGTGGGTATCATGAAGGCGCTTCTGAGGATGAGTCTTGTAGAAGAACCTGATAGTACAGTACCACATGAAGGACAGTAGAAGACATGACAGCCCAGCCAGGATGTACAGAGCGAGGTAAGTGTTTGGTAAACCTAGAAGTGAACATAAAGCATATCAAGCAACTTGGCTTATTGGTTCAATTCTCCTTCCCCTCCTTATACCCTAAATTTAGTTTCCTATATATTTACCTCTATACAAGGAATACGGAAGAATAACATTGACTATTCCAAACACTCCAAGAATTAGGTACCAGCTGCCAAACACATAATCTAAACAAGAACAGAGTTGACAACAATGACATTTATGTGTGGGTCTATCATCAGTCTGTCTCTCCATATTACCAGATGAATGAGGCAGTTGTTTGAAAGAGTAGCTGACAGAGTGTTTCAGCTTGTTGCTATACAATAGATCAATGGGTGTCACTACCTGTAACTTTGAATAGACCCTCATGACGACACCAAGATTCTCTTGATTCAACTAGGAAATTTTCTTGGCTTGTAGAAAAGCACTTGGGTTATTTTTTTTGTTTTTGTTTTGTTTTTTAAAGTGAAGATTTATAAGTCAAATACTGTTTACTTTTGATAATAACTATTTCATTTTCACCTTACATTAACTGCAATAGCTAATAGTCTTTGTCAAGAAGTAGGTAACAGATTTGTTCGTTATGAATTCACAAAGTTACTCACATGTCAGTGCAGAACTTTCAGTGGCCACTCCTGTCCAGCAAAATATGAACCTAATCATAGTGAAATTATTGCTGGACAGTTGTGCTGAATTGACGTAACTTCCTGTTGAGTATTCAAGATTGTGTGAGATGACTGGATGAGGTGTGACATTTGGCCTAGGGGCTACTTCTGAATAGTCATCAAATCGACCTGAGTGTACAACGTGCAAACACACATTCACAATATTTCATTGACTCTTCTGCATACCAGTGGAAGCACATGCTCCCTTTTCTAATAGCTACTGAGTCTTTCATATTTACTGAATTATTTTATATGTTTTTGTTTTTTGTTGTTATTTACTTGGCTTTCTCACATACAGCTACACTTCATCCATAACTCACAGTCCCACTACTTAGATCCAAGCACCTAAAGTAAAATAACTTAATGACTATGGTTGAACGTTATTTTATATTATAGCTACTCTCGAAAAATCACTCACTTTCAGAGATTGCTTCCCTGTAGCTCGGAGGGCTTACACGATGATCAAACTCCATTCGGGTAATAGAGGTAGCAGGAATATTTAATTTCACAGTTTAGTCTCGATTAAATCGCGGTGTGGGAGGGTAGAAGCCGGTAAAGGGTCTGATTACGCGAAACTATACTCCTACAACCCCACCTGACTTCTAGATAGCTATTGTGATCTGAAGATGAAAAATAAAATAAAATGAATTATTTTATATGTAGACTTGAAAACCAGCAGAGGTAACTCAGATGTTCTTGGTAACCTTGCCGCGCGGCACAGCAGTGGCAGAAGTACACCTTCGAAGCTAGTCTCGCGGGCCATTCCCTTTACCTAATCTCTCTGCTCCGCCCGCTTGATTGACGCTGTATGACAGTACAAACAAAAGGTATGTAAAAATTGCTCCAAACTAACGAATAACCTAGCTAGCTAACCTCAAAAATTTTATTGACAAGCAACAATTAAAATTAAATTGTCATACCATGAAAGACAGCAGTAGCAACGACACTCTAGCTGTGTTTTAATGCTTGTTCAATAGACATCATTGCTTAGTAAATGTGTGTCAGGGAACGCCCAGAGTTATGAATAGTAGTGCTGTGGGGCTCCAAAAATTCCACTAGTCAAAGTCATATCTACTAAATCAACCTATTTATCTAGTTGTATCTAGCATCTATCAGTCTATTAATAAATTTAGACTAACTTATTCTATTATTATATTATACAATATAAAAAACACCACAGTGTTTACTTTGTGCCAAATTAAAAACAACAACAAACAAACAAAAACAACAAACAAACAAACAAATTATTAACTACAATTACACCAGAGGGAACATTTATTATTTTGGTAGTAGCTAAATAAACTCACCTCCTCCTTACCAATATTGCTAAATTTTATCTGATAAATAGCTATAATGAAGTATAACCCTCATCAAAGTAATAAATTTAGAACTATCCTCCCAGCAATACTTGGAACCATATTAGATAAGAGAAGCCTATATAACCTCTAATTATGAAAAGTCTGGCCCACCCAAATTCCATTGTCTGCCTGAACTCTAATTATGAAAAGTCCCACCTGTAGTTCCATTGTCTGCCTAAATAATGATGGGATTTGCATTTCAGTATGCACTACTAAAAGATGCAGCCTAATTACAAGCCCCAAGATTAAAATACAGTCACACTATAGCAGCACGTGCTTCAGTAGCTGATCATCAGTGCACATGTTTACAATCCTCAATCATGACCTTTGATTTTAGTGCTACTGTGATTGTGTATAATGTGATTTATTTGGGGAATCAAGGTGTACTCTGAGAGGAGGACTATGAACAAATCAATTAAAACAGTATAACGGCAGAAGCTATGGGAACAATTACAGCCTGTGCTATCGCAGCGGGATTTTTAAGACTTGTGTATAGTCATCATGTGTGTAGCTAGTCACAGTTGAAGGGTCATCAGTGATGCAAGTCGTAGAATAGGAAATTAAATAATGACAAATACAATGACCTCAATAATAATATCACAGCACTAGAGATACCAGACTTCCTGTACTTAAGTATTGGAGAGAGAAGCAAGAAGCTGGAGAAGGTATTCAAAGTTCTGTTTAAGTTTCCAGCATAGCAACATGTGCAGCAAATAAATCTTCTGAAATTCTTCATAGTAACATAATGATTTATTGGGTACTTGCATGGGCGATGGCAAAAAATGGCTGAGTTAAGTAGTTTTGGAAGGAAAATAATATCTTGGAATATGCAGAGGATAAACAGAGAAATAATAGCAGTTTTTCCCTATGTTAACACCCAATAATAATATATTTAATTAATTACTCAATTGCTGTTATTATAACTACTTCAGCCAAGAATGACTGAACAATTGAAACAGAGACATGTTTTTTCAAAGGTGATAGTGTAACCACGATAAGAATGTTTTAGGTAACATAGCGCTAAACCTATACTCGATATTACCCAAAACATAATATAGGAAACATTAATCATTAGTTCAAAAGTTGTATCAACATGAACAAAAGCATCACACATGAAGAGAAACCACTGGAAAATAACATGAAAACATGACAATTTGTGGAGGAAGGAATCTACTGTAGTCTGACATGCTACAAAGCTAGCTTCATTAACAAATGCTGCCAGCATTGCGTTTGCCATAACAAGAATAACAACAACAGTTACAACACAAAAACAAAAACATAATTATGCTCATAATTGCAGTTAATGAATAAATATAATAAGTATACTGTGACAACAAGAATTGCACTGGAGGATCGAATAGCCGACACAATATGATGATATCATGGATAAGGACAAGAGTGATACCTCCGAATAGTGAACAAGAGAATACAAACAAGCAGACGATGTAACCGGAGTTTGCCTTTTGTGGTAGTCGGTAATTATGGTCATCGTAATAGTGTCTTTGAGGATGAGTCTTGAAGAAAAATCGTAGAGTACAGCACCACATGATCGATAGCATGAGACACGAGACTCCAGCCATCAGGTAAAGGGTCAATAAAACATTCTGGTTGTCTAAAGAGTAAGGAAGAAGTTAATTAGTATGAAAAAAGATATTGTGTTAACACTACAATGCATTACACATAGGATGGTCCGATCAGTTTGCCACTCATGCAAACTTCTGTCAGTTAAGACAGGTTGAATAAGAGTCATATTTGCATGTGTTAGCCCTACTAGATAATTGGTATATACGTGTGTTTTTTTTTCTCACCACGCAATAGCATCTATCTCTGAACCATTTGCTCAATGCACAAGAGCTTTACTTTAGTTCTATGCTACAGTTCACTCCCAGCAGACAAACTGAAATTCTATTTTTCCAGATTTTTTTTTTATATCCATGGAATTTTTTTACTTTGCTAATTTAATTTCTTTTTCAACCTTCTCTAACTCATTAGATGTATTTTCACTTCTTCTTTTTTTGCAGGCTTTTTTTTTACATTAAACAATGTTTGGCTGTCACTGAGGAGTGACAGGACCAGTTGCTTAAAAGCACAATCACTCTAACCCCTGAGCTATGACCCAGTGACAAAACTCCACAGAAAAAGAATTTTGGAATTAAGTTCTATTGGTATGTTGAGAGTGAGGCTTTAGCTAGTCAATTGAAATGTTCGGTTGCCCATAGGTTAAGAGTACTTGTGCATTATGAGAATGGTCTTTGGTTCGATCTCCAGTGACAGCCAGGCATTTTTTTAATTTAGAAAATTCTTATGATGCACAGAGAACACAGCTAGCTGAATTTCCAGTTCAGGCCATTTAACCCTGTTGCATTACACAGTTAGTGAAAAGTTTAAGGTTATGTCATTATTATATAAACTCCAGTAGTTACCACTCCTTACCACTATCTAGCTTATTTTGTTGAGCTTTCACTGTGCTTGTTCTATCTTTTCAATTATCCCAAATAGAAAATTAAATCTCTCAACTAGTTAGTAGCTAGAATACTGATTATGTAATGTTAGCCCCAGAGTTGTTTATTTCTCTCTCTCTCTCCCTCTTTTCCTTCTCTTTCTCTTTTACATGCACTCTTACCTTCTTGACCTGTCAAGTTGAGATGGTCAAACACCATAAGACCCCATCCCCAGTTTCTTAATAATATGGTGGTAACTTTTGAGATTAAAAACTTTTTCATGTAATTACCTGAACGAAATATGGAGTATGGGATGATGATATTAATGACTCCAAAAACACCAAGTAGCAAATACCAACAGCCACATAAGCGACCTAAAGTAAAGGTTAGTATAATAGCAAGAATAGAATAATCAACCATAAAGTAGTATAATAAACTACCCACATGCACAAGATTGTGTAGCATTGGTTTATACAGGCCATCTTAGCAATAGGCTAATCTTCTTCAGATTAACACGGAAGATATATAACATTTACATATTATCTATTGAAGAATGAACCAAGAAGTTTTGACCTCATGGGATGTTTCATGAGTTAGACAATGAAAAATTATAGTTTAATGATAGCTAATAGTTTTTCAGTTTTTCATTGTCCAACTGATGAAGATCCCATGAGATCGAAACGTCTTGGTTATAGCTGGATAGCTACTATGTAAATGTTCTTCAAGAATTAATATTCTGAACAAGACACAGTAAGAAATGAGTCTAACTCTTCATGACATAGCTAATTGTTAAATGTGTTGATTTTATCATCAAAATTTAAGTCTATTTTTTCATTCTTCTTCAGGATCTCTTGCTATTAGTCCTCCTCAAAATTCAGTGTATTTTGATTTTTACCAGACTCCTCTTCTCAAGCAAAACTATAATACAACATAATCTCTCCTATCAAGGTCCGTCAGGACAAGAAAATGATCATATTCTGAAGGAATATTTACAGCTCTGCCAAAAGAACCAAGTTCAAAAGTCAAGCCATTTCTTCGAATAAAATATAAACTCCCGGGGTTAATGGGGGTGCCCCTATTTAAGGCATCTTAATGAAAGTTGTTCTAACTCACATGTTACTGCAGAACACTCCGTAGCCAGTCCAGTCCAGCAGAAGATGAATCTTATCATAGTAAAGTTATTATCTGCTGGCGAAGCATGGCTGACATCCCTTTCCAAATGAGGCTCGACATGCAACGGCATCGTCATTGGAGATGAAGCATTTGGCACAGACTGAGCTCCAGAAAAACCATTAATTGGACCTATAAGTTTACATTAAACCATGTTTCTGTACTTTGTATTTTTGTTTGCTCAAACTGAAAGCAAAAATGATTTCTTAAGCTATGTAAACAGAACACATGTTGTGGCAGGATGGGTGCATTCCAAATACCTATTAAATCATAAAGTCTAAAGGATATTCATAAACAGCATATATAGTGACTTATAGTACTCATACTTTAATTTGTAGTTTCCCTACGCATCATGCAGTATGATACTATATACACTGTTAAAAATGGGGTGTTTACATAACTTAGTTTTGGTGTTAAATAGGAGGCGCTGCCTGGACACCCCAGTTCAAAGCTTTATATTGTCTCCGTAGTTAGTCATTACTAAAGGATATAAGCTATTATTATATATGCTCACTACGTATAATATGTATTAGTGCGGAAGTTATAAGGGCTCAAAGTGTGGTGTCCAGACATAAACAGCTGTCTTATCACCTCGCGAGGTGTTATTTAAGCACCCTGTTTTAACAGTGTACACTTTTAGTTCCTTAATTAGCAGCCATTTTAGTTGAATGAGATGTTATAGAAGGTCTCAAGACTATACAAACCACATAACAAGTAGGGATAGCTATATTTTTTGGTAGTATATGTATGTATGTGTGTATGTTATTGTGTATGCGGGTGTATGGTTGTGTATGTGGTGTGTGTGTGTTTGTGTGTGTGTGTTGGTGGTGGTGGGTACTTGATTGTATATTTTCAGCCCATGACCACTTCATTAGACTTACTAAGTACACAAAATGCTAATCTGTTCATAATGATCAGTGAAACAGTGCAATATCTAAATGAAGGCGGCCTCAATAAATCACATCAATTATGGAAATAATTTATTACATGACTATTGATATCTTGAGATTTATTTGCTATTAAGATCCAAGGTGTTCAGTCTAATAATGCACATGAAAAAAAATCAGAAAGAACTGATGTGTTGTTTGAGATAAGCCAAAAAGTACTACAAGTTTAGCTGTAGTAATTGTTAAATACATTAAGCTAATTCGTGGTAATTAGTGAGGTGCTGAGGGCAGCAATTACAAGGGCTCTGAAGGGGAACTCGAGGAAGTGAGGTAGTTCCTGTGGTTTTGTCTCATCAGCATTATTATTGTGACAAAAAAAAATGGAATTTTATGAGTGTATAAAATGTCCACTTGTATCGATACACATTTGAGTCCACATGGAAGACCATATAGAGCTAGTTTTTACTATGCACCCTCACACACAGTCAGAGCAAAATATGGCTGGAACGATCAGGGTTTTGAACTAAAATTTAAAAGCTATAGTAGCTTGTAGCTGCCTTTCAAGTAGTAGGTTAGATTCATATTAAAACAGTCACAGTTTATAATTAATTGAGTATTATACTCTGTAATAGGAAATCGACAGGTAAAACCAATTAAATGTGTGTAAGTAGCACATATACCACTTCAGCGTAAAGTTTAATTGTTTTCATCTGTCTATATTAAGTTGGTAAGTGAAAATGGTGGCTTGCTGGCATGGCTCATAAGATATGATAGGGACAGTTTAATTGAGGCAACTATCCAGCACTATCTATAGCTTTAATAATAACAAGATTGACTCATGCCACGTTTCCCACTATAATGGTGACAATGTATATTAATGTGTGTGACACACTTTCAGCTTTATCATTATTGTAGCAATTTACTCTGCTTACAACTGTCATAGAGAGCATAAAAACCAGTCTAGAGAAACTTGACTATTAGAAAGAAAAGTTTTGACTAACAGTGGAGTAGCTAGCTAATAGTAACAAGGAGGCCGTATACAATAATAACAATTTGACTGGGGGCACTTACTTTCAGCAAATACTTCGTTGTAACTCGGAGGGGCTTCAGTGTTAGAGTTTAACTCCATTTTGGTACAGCGAGCTCACGAACAGCGGCTCCCGAACTGATTCTTAGCGAGGGCCTTATTTTTTTGTTTTGTTTCTTAACTTCCGGTTTTTTAGGTAGTTTATTAAAATGGTTATCTAACTTTGTAATTCATCCGGTGCCTGCCATTTTGAATTCGACATTCGGGGCGCAATTTAATTCCCTCCTAACTTACGAGCTAAAATAATGTACAATAGCTAGATTAAATTGGCTCTCTACTCTGTTAAGTTGTGGTACTCATATCAAGGTTTTGCAATCTGGCTCCTCCAGACACTACAAAGCTTGTTTTTTTTTTCATTTGCTCTTTAGCTAGATAACTTACTGTAGCTATGATGTAAATGTTGGCCATTGATGTCTTTATATATCTCACACTGCTTCCAATGCTTATTATTTTAATTTTTCCCTTCATTTTAGTTTTCCAGCATTCATCATTGGTGTACTTGCTTGCTAGTTTTTCTTTTTTGAGCTTACTCATTTTGATTTGAAATCAGTTGTCTTGTTTTTTTGTTGAACTTTTTTTTTGCTACATTCTACTCTCAAATAGCCCCAGAAAACAATAGTGAGGGCTGTATAGCAGTTGTTTATTATCCATCCTTTACCAACTATAACAATACAAATGTTGATATAATAAGCTATATGTTGAAACATTTTACCCTTGTGCTGTTTATTATAGCCTTAGCCCACACAATCTAAATTTCACTCTGCCTCCCAGAACTATATTGTCTAGATATATTCTTGTAGTTACTTTAAACATCAAGATAAGAAATTGAAATTACTACAAGGACTATTTGTATGACAACAGCATAGAGCTATATACGCATTTTCAACCTTTTTATTTAGGGAGTTTGGTGTGGATCACTAAGTGCAAAAGGAATAGCAAAATGCTTTGGACTATATGACTCAGATCACATGAAGTGCAGACAGAGCAATAAGTACTTCACTGATGTAATGGACGAAACTTGACTCAGAGGGTGAGCCAGCAAACTAAAAGTGGGGGGGGGGGGGGGGGGGGGGGGGGGGTGTTTTAAAAAAAAAAAAAAAAAAAAAAAATAGGGATTGGTTGGAACAAAAAGGGAAAACGGGGGTGTGAAAAAAAAATTAAAATTTAAGTTTAATGT
>WLWI01005748.1_pt1 | contig 10305 bp, 6 predicted proteins | sample 6701501 | NCBI WGS metagenome assembly WLWI01 (sample SAMN12718690, study PRJNA515312) | sponge metagenome | isolation source: marine sponge | host: Mycale hentscheli | place: New Zealand: South Island, Marlborough, Capsize Point | collected 2014-11-01
ACTACTGCTGCCGCTAGAGGTGTGGAGGATTCTGTGATCATGACACTGGGTAGGTGGAGGAGTCTGGCCTACCTGGACTACGTGAGGATTCCACGTGAACAACTGGCCAGATATTCCACCATGCTGTACTGACTATGTCATTCTGACTCTTTCAGAGGTGTGCTATTATACTAATGTCATGTGTGCTGAGTATGATTTGTCCATTGTGGAGTTAGTATGTAGTATGTGGAGGGGTGCTGGCTTGGGCATGGTTGTGCCTCCTGTGGCGGGATTAATGGGGCGACCCGCCCCTTTAATTATCCCCAATTAGCACCTGTTAATTGGGGGAGGGGTTCTAGGCAGCCACCCTAGCCAAACCAACTCACAACTAGTGCTGCGGGAAACAGTGGTTATCAGTTCGTGGGTAAAGGTGGTAAGTAGAGTGAGAGCTGCAGGATTAATGGCCGATTAACTGCAAGTTAGGCGGGGTTAATCCCAGGCGGGAACTTCTATGGGTGCGGTTAAGGATGCCGGGTGGGCGCAGGCGCACTAGGCCACACGAGTGAAAGAAGCCATTTGCAAGCTCTGGGAAACCGAACAGAAGCGGTAACTTTGAGCTTCCCACCCGCCCACACCTTACCCAGGGGAGGGAGGGGGGGTATAAATTCTTAACCTTCCGGCAGTCAGTTCGCTGACTGTCGTTGATAACGTGGCTGTCGGGATTAATGGGGCGACCCGCCCCTTTAATTATCCCCAATTAGCACATGTTAATTGGGGGAGGGGTTCTAGGCAGCCACCCTAGCCAAACCAACTCAGCAACTAGTGCTGCGGGAAATAAGTAAATTAACAGTGGTTACCAGTTCGTGGGTAAAGGTGGTAAGTAGAGTAAGAGCTGCAGGATTAACAATTCATTTATAAGCTAGCACACACACACACACACGTACCATTGATGCTAACCACAAACATAATGAGATTCATACGCTATGAAACCCACTTCTTGTTTCAATGTGCTGGTTAAAATATTGCATTTGTCTTCTTACTATTTGTCTTCTTACTATTTGTCAGCTGAGTTGGACACAATCACAAATATACTTCTTAGTTTGCTCAGGCCTGTAATGACGGCAAAGTACCCATCTTCCTACTAGCATACATGTGAAGTGATTACCTTGGTTGGCTTACAAGCCAGTAAGAGGTCTGTCTGACCCTCAGCAAAAAAGGATATCTTTGAGCTTGAAGTTTTACACCCCTCAACACTGAGTCCTGTGGCATATTTGAACTTTGAACTTGTAATTCATTGAACACGTAATCATTATGTTAGCCAGCTCATTCACTGATCAATTGTTGTGTCATTGGCGCATGCCACCTGCATCTATTCTAATTGTGTATCACCTTTATGTCGACTATAATACTTTTAAAATCTATTCCTAAATCTCCAACCGGGTGAGCTGGCGGCCATCACTTGCTAAAGAACTCCTTACATAATAAAGTGGCGACAAGGATGACCACTAAACATTATCTAGGACGGTTAGGTTAGGAGAGTTCAAGTCAGATGAAGAAACAATTACGGTATATCTGGAGTGAGTGATCTCTACTTCGAGGCAAATGATATATCAAACGATGCTAAAATGGCCACATTTCTCTCTATTGTCAGTGGAAAGACGTACACACTGCTCTGCAGTCTGACTGTGCCAGTGTTACCAAAGGACAAGACATTGGCACAATTAGCATTTTGAAACGACAACAATAGTTATTGCTGAGAGGTTACTATTTTCACCACCGCAATCAAGCTGAAAACAAATGCATAGCCGACTATCTGTTAAGTGTGATTTTGGGGACTATTTGGAGCAAACACTTCGAGACAAGTTAGTGTGTGGCTTATGAAACAGAGCTATACAAGAAGAGCTGCTGACTAAAATAGACCTCACCTTGCAACGGGCACAGGAGATTGCTGAAGGCATGGAAGCCACCGGCAAAAATACACAACAGCTCAACCCCAAGACTCCAGCATCTCTCAATGTGGTCAAGGAAGGAGGCCTCAGCTGCTACAGATGTGGAAGGAAAAACCACATAGCTGGCTGGTCAATGCAGGTTCAAGGATGATACCTGTCACATCTGCCAGGAGAAGGGTCACCTGGCTCAAGTTTGTCGTTCAAGCTGGGGGTAAGAAAACATCACAACAGAAAGTGAGTAAGAAAAAAATTGTGGGTACTGAGCTGGAAATGGAGGAAAAATAATCCAAGACTGATAGCAATGGGGATTTACTGATTCACCAACTCGGTATCGGTAGTGAGAGTCGTCACAGTTAAACCAATTACTGTGGACATGGTGATCTAGTTGAAACAAATGCCAGAGGGCAAGTGGAAGAAGCTGTTCCCTAAGCAGGCTCTCCAACCCTCCTCTCATTGACTGATAACCTACACCGGTGAACCAATAGTAGTATGTGGTGAACTACCAGTAGTAGTAAAGTATCACAATCAAGAATGCATTATTGTGTCAGGGAGGAAGGAGTTCGCAAAGCTTGACCTCTCCCACGCAAACCAGCAAATGGAGTTGGAGGAGAAAGTACGATTTTACGTAACAGTGAACAGCATTGAGGACTCTATTGCTACTGACGACTTCCCTTTGGTAATACATCAGCTCCTGCATTGTTCCAGTGCACCATGGATACTATTTTGTAGGGTATTGCTAGATGACATTCTAGTGACAGGGCCAGATGAAACTACCCATTTTCAGCACTTACAGGAGGTATAGAGTCTCATTCAAACAGAGTAAATGCTACTTTTTCAAGGATTCCACTGCATCGATGCCCAGGGACTCCACACCAAGTCATCCAAGATCGAGGCTATAATTGGCTCCAACACCCCAGAAACAAAACTTAGATCCTTTCTGGGTCTAATACACTACTCCAGAAAATATATCCATTACTTGGCTACCATGCTCCAACTCCTCAATAGTTTGCTACAGGTAGGTACCAAATGGAACTGGACTGGAGATTGTGAGCAGGCTTTTCAGCAAGCAAAGGGGAGTTTGATATCAGCACCAGTGTTGGCACACAACGACCCTAAGCTTCCAGTACATCTAGCGGGAGATATGTCAGCTTATGGAATGGGGGCTATCTTTTAATAAGTGTGCCCGAATGGTACTGAACATCCAATTGTGTTCGCCTCCAGGACGTTCACCGAAAGTGAGCATAACTGCGCGGAACTGGAAAAGGAAGCATAATTGCTGGTCTATGGTGTTCACAAGTTCCACCAGTATTTGTATCAGCACAAGTTCACTGACCACAAGCCCCTAACTACCATTTGCAGACCGAACAAGTACCAACGCTTGGTGCTGCCAGACTTCAATGTTGGGCTTTAATACTTACTGTATATCAATGACATTTTGTTCAGAAAGACACAAGAGCACACCAATGCTGATGGGTTATCAAGGTTGCCTGTCAGACCATAAATGAGGAATCAGTTGGCATGCAGGGAGTGACAATGGGTCAGATGCAGTCATTGCCAATTACAGTATCCCAGCTGAGGAATGCTTCTCGACATGATCCTGTACTTCAGTAGCTAGCTGCACACCAAGCAGGATATGGAATTCTGCCATCTTAGATTTGTTTGCTATTTAACGTTTCACCCTAATTTAAGTTAATAGAAAAGTATGCATTTCTGTGACAGAACATTACAGACCACACTGCAGCTAGACCAGTGATAGTATACTTGTGTTGAGAAATTCGCTAAGCACAGTGAGTTCAAGAGAGAGAGAAATAGAGAGTGAGTGAGTTAGAAAGTGAATGAGTAAGATAAAAGTGGTGGTCAGCAGACTGCTACTGGTCTTTTTCTTTGCTGGGACTGACAGGTGTAGGAGCAGAGTGTGATGGCAAAGATGAAGCCGTAGATCCACGAGACCTCTTGGTTGCTGGTGCTAATCAAATATATATATATATATATACACACACAGTACATATGCCATCACTAAAACATGTGTTTGCATATCAAAGCTAATCTAACAGAGCTATTGCTGCAACAATACTAATAAGACAACAGCCTGCAACTAAATCTGCCCATTCAAAAGAAAGATACAATGCACCACGTTTGTGTGTACACACCAGTACAATCTCTGATAGAAGACATCAAGAAAAGTAGACAGTTTCTTGAAAGAACAGGTCACTAGTTAAAGATTAAAATTCTATTATAAGGCCTTTAATAACCCTCATGGTGGAGGGATCGTGCAGCTAAAGCAGTAAAGACAAATCAGTGAGATAGTTGGAAAGTTAAAGAAGTGAAGATTTAGTCTGTAAATAATTTGATGATGTGCTATATAACTGCACTTACCTTCATTGTCGGAAAGGTCTCTTGATGCTGGTCGTTTAGCCATGGCTATACGATCCCAACCCTCACCACCTGAACACATACAACAAATCATTATCAAAACCTTAGCAGAAAATTTCTAGATTTAGTCAGGTGCATTTAAGAGTAGTTCTTGCCCTAGATTAGGCATACACATGCACCTAACCTGAAGAGTATGATGAAGGATATCTGTAGGGAGAAGATGAGGAAGGAGGTGGCGGAGGATAATAAGATAAGTGTGTAGAATGGAAAGTTCCGTTCCTCATATCTTCACCTGGAGGTGGAGGATAGAGATGCGGAGGGTAATGGCCGGGAGGTGGTGGATAGGGATAGGGCATGGGTGGAGGGTAGCCATTGGCTGGCCCTCCCATCATTGCCCCTGAAGGTGGCAAATGGTGAGGTGAGAGATGAGGATGAGCAGGAGGGCCACGAGGACGATGGTGTTCCATGTGCAATTGTTGCTTATGTTGTTGTTTCTTGTCACGAGAAGACTTCAGTCTACCTTCATCATCTTCATCCTCTTCTGTATTTGTAAATCTATTGGTATTATCGGCTGGTTTAGTCTTCCCACCAGGACTGGAATGATTTTCTGACACTAGTCTGCTGGGACTAGATTTTACATCAGTCTTCCCAGAATGAGAGTGAGAAGAACCTTCACCAATACTTTTGTCTTCTTCACCTACACCCTTCTCTTCATTGTCAACAGCTACTTCCCCGTCATTTCCCGCTAACAATGAGTTATTTACATCTTGCTCTGTAGAACGGTTTTCCTTGCTGACACTTGCGTGTTTACGGAGTGTGTCCTGATTGTCAGGGACCTCCTCCAGTCCTTCCTGTCCAGTCTCTGCTGCTCTTTCTTTAGTTACACTTTCACCTGCAGCAATGACACACAAACATACACACAGAGTGGTGTCATACTGTTTTGCCCTCATTACTCATACATACATACATGCATACGTATGTCAATGATTACCTACATATATACAGTATATACTTCATTATTTATAATGGCACAGTGGAGCCTGTATTCATTCTTTTGATGGCCCACTGTTAACAAGTAAATGCATTGGCTTTTAAGAACCTGGAGACCATTTAACATAAAAACAACAACAACAAAACACTAGGACATCTTGTTTGAGGGAATTAGCAGAGCAACTGTCCCACACTGACTTTTTAAGACGAACTAATAACTCCTAAAACCAATTGCTACTACATACCATCTTTACTCATGGAAGGCCTTTCAGAATCATCATTTGTGTCCTGTTGCTTTTGTTCTTGATCTGGCTTTTTCTGATCTTCCTTGGACTTCTGGTGAAGTTTCTTCTTGTGTTGAGCTGCTAAATGCTGCTGTCGCATCATTGAGCGATATTGCTGACGTTGCATCTCCATCCAGTAATGATGATGAGCAGCTTCCATGGCTCGTGGGTCTCCATGGAGATTGGCTGGTGGGTAAGGAGCATGAGGTCCATACATAGGATGTTGAGGATGATAATAGTTCCCCATGGACTCCTCCACAGAAGTATTACCTCCACTTCCTCCTGATGCTGGTGGTGGCCTATACATAGGAGGAAACTGAGCTCCTGGATAGCCCATCATTTGTGCGCTGTCATGACGATGTTTGTGGAGTGCTAATCTCTGCTGATGATACCTACAGAACAAATTAATAGCATAACAAATTTAATAATGACACAACAACTTGAGGTTCAATGAGATCATTACCTGTATTTCTCAATTTCCTCTGGAGTCATATCTTTCTTGTCTTTTTTAAAATCTTTAGTCTTATCACGAGTTGGCAGTTCAGATTCTCTTTCAACTTGTTTATTGGAAGACTCTTGATCGTGCTGTTCAGATGATGGTTCATCTATTGGATTAGATGCTGGCTCTTTACTCTCTGGTTCTAAATTCTCATCAGTTTCTTCCTCATTAGCTTTAGCCAGTTCCTTTCCTTTACTAGACTCATTCTCAGTTACATTGGTTTCCTTGGTAACTGAATTGGTTTCTTGGCTAGAACTTTCCTGTTTGTCCTTTAAATCTTGATCGGCATCTTCCTCTTTGTTGTTAGAATCTTTAGATCTATCTTCATCTAAGTCGCCATCTTTCTCTAGAGAACCTTGTTCTGACTTGTCATCTTTACTTTTAGAACTACTCTTTGGGACTTCATCTTTCTCTTTAACTTCTTTTTGTGCAACTCGTTCCATTAATTTGGGATGCTTAACACTTGGGTCTACACCCATAGCTCGAGGATCCATTCCCATAGCTCGGGGATCCATTCCCATAGCCCGAGGATCCATTCCCATAGCCCGAGGATCCATTCCCATAGCACGAGGATCCATTCCCATAGCACGAGGATCCATTCCCATAGCACGAGGATCCATTCCCATAGCCCGAGGATCCATTCCCATAATGCGGGGATCCATTCCCATAGCTCGTGGATCCATCCCATAAGTTCGTGGATCCCTTCCCATGGCTCGGGGGTCCATTCCCATGGCTCGTGGGTCCATTCCCATACCATGAGGATCCATCATACTCTGTTGGTAATGCATATCATACATGTGTTGCCTATATGCTGGATGATGTGGGTGTACTGGATGGGCATGGTGAGGTGGGGGATAAGAATGTGTTCCAGAATATGAGTTACTCTGAGAACGTGGTCCAGTCATGAGGCTAGGAGGAGGAGGAGGAGCAGATGCAGGAGGATGCACTGGACGATTCTCGTGCACAGAGCCTGGAAACATGCCGGATGAAGAAGAGGGGTCATCAGGTCTAGATGTAGGAGACGGACCAGGAGAAGAACTGGATGTCGTTAATGGCCTTGATTTAGAGTCATCTGTTGAAGAAACAGGAGGCTGTTCCTTTGACACTGATTTAGGTTTCACTCCTTCTGACACGGACGGCACTCCATCTGAGCCTTCTTCAACTGACTGTTCCTCAGTTTGATCTGGAAGGTCACTTGATGAGCTGTTCCTGTGATTACGTTCAGGCTTTCCGCCAGTAAACCCTTTTGGTGGACCTCCTGGCAAACTTCTTGGAGGACCCCCAGACATCCACCCACGTGGAAATCCTGGATAACCTCCCGGGAACCCCATAGGTGGACCGCCAGGATATCCCCCAGGCATTCCTTCAAATGAACTTCTGGGGAATCCTCTTCCAGGTGGATAACCTCTTCCAGGTGGATAACCTCCAGCAACATTATGTGAACTTCCCATATGTCCTTCAGGTAACCTTCCAGGAGGATACCCCCCAGGTGGAACCCCTGGTAGACCTGCAGGATGCTTACCTGGCATCCCCCCAGGCGGTCCTGGAGGATGTTTACCTGGCACCCCCCCAGGCGATCCTGCAGAATGTTTACCTGGCATTTCCCCAGGCGGTCCTGCAGGATGTTTACCCAGCATCCCCCCAGGCGATCCTGCAGGATGTTTATTTGGGATTCCCCCAGGCGGTCCTGCAGGGTATTTACCTGACATTCCCCCAGGCGGTCCTGCAGGATGTTTACCTGGCATTCCTCCAGGTGGACCATCAGGAGGCCCCCTCGGCATGCCATGTGGTCCTCCTGGATATGGGGGTGGCATTCGTAAAGGAGGATATCCATGTGGGTACATGTCAGGAGGCATATGCATCGGAAAAGGGCGTGGTGGCATCCTGCCATGCATGGCCATGTAGTGTTGCTGCTGCATGTAGTGGTGGTACATGTGAGGTGGCATGTTGGGAGGGAAATGAGGAGAGCCATGAGGAGGAGGTGGCATCTTTGGTCCAAGACTCTTCATGTGATGATCCATAGATGGAGGAAGTCTTAGAACACGACCTTTACTAACATGAGACTTCTTTGTAGGTTTGCCTTCTGTGTACGACTCATCACTAGAAGGGGGAAAAGGAGACAATTTAATAGGAAACAACAATAACAACAAAATCAAACAAACAAAAACCAACAAAAACAGAAAATTGACACTTTGAACGAAAAGCATTATTAAGGATGCCATGCTAACTGTAACCACAGATTGAAACCGAGATTGACTTGTTCATAGTTTGAAGAGTCAAATTTTGTTTGTGCTGTCCATTTCTGAATGTTTTGTTATTATCTTCCAAAGTACAAGTTCTACTGGTTCCAAATTTGGTACAGACATGAAGACATCTCTACTCATCACATACATGTGGCTTTAAAAATTTCCCAACACATCATGTACTTACATAATTCATAAACTGTGAATTAACACGTTTTTTTTTTTTCCACTTGAGTAGGGCTCTGCATATGGATTGACTTCTTAGATTTGGCTCAGTAATGCAATACATATATCGCCAATTTTGGACAAATTTGACGAGTTTCATAGCTTGGAGAATGTACATAAAACTTATTAAATATTACCGGCAATCTTTGCATTAAGTTAGCAGAGACATAGATAAAAATAAATTTTCAATGTCAAATATTTCAAGCAATTTGATACTCAAGTGAAAAAAAAAAGTGTTAATTCAAGTTTATGATATGGTGGGAAAAGTTAAAAACCACATACTGTATGTGATGAGTAGAGATGTCTTCATGTCTGTACCAAGTGTGGAACCAGTAGAACCTGTGCTTGGAAAGATATATGGACAACAAAAACAAACTTCTTCTTCAAGCTTGTTGCACACTTAAACAGAAAGAAGTGAAGGGTAGGGCAGCAATTGGATAAAACCGAATTATTATCACAATAACACATTATTTTCAATGTTATTGGCGAGTGAGCGTAGCGAGCGAGACACTTACAGGGGTAACACAATTGAAAATCGGGGATATGAGTTTGTTTATATATATGTGTGGACGTACGTATGTTATTTTGTACTTTGACCCTCACGCATTTTTGTGTTCGCTCTGTGTTCGACCCCGTCCCAAACTTCACTAAACAGAATCCTCCGGTTTAGCGATCATTACCCTTATCACCTTAGAAATTGAATTATTTACCGCTTTGAATTGTTTTGCGGGTGCAGTTAAACTCAAAAACTTATGGGAGCTCCATTTCTATTCGAGTTAGTGGCGGTGGTAAGTTAATACGCTATTTGTCACAGTTATAAGCCCTACGCAGCAGCATTTACTTGAAAATTCATTGTCCACTAAACGAACCACGAAGGTAAGTCTTGCTAGGTATGTTCAGTTGTGTGAAAGTATTGTGCGTTACAACTACTATTAAGAATGTCACAAAGAAAATTTTAAATAACGTGACTTGATTTTGTTGCTTCTTTTTCATTCAAACAGTTGCGGGGAGCGGTTACTATGGCATTGAATCCCCTTTACTGCGTATACGTAATAAAAAAACTCCACTTTTTAGTAGCTTGAGTGTTAGTTGTTAAAATCAACCATTTAACAATAGTATAGTTTAAGGCTCGCTTGCCATTTGTGCTCAAGCACACCACTAGTAATATTGCTGTATTACAATAGTGCAAACAAAGTCAGTTATTCCAAAAAAATTATTTATCAACTTATCTTTTTTTAAATTTATTTATTTTTTTATACATTAGGAGAAATGGTAACTGAACTAGTGCAATAGCTTTCCTAACTGTGAAATGCCACTATTTGTTGACACACTCACTTCGTCCGTTTAAATGTTTTGCATGAACTTCCCTTTATTACTAATCCTTCTAAATACTCCTGCTACGTCCAAAATTGAAAAAAAAAACAACAACTAGTTACTACAACTTAAACTCAGTCCTCAGACCACTGACCCGACACCTTCATAAATTCAGTTCTTACAACACTCACCTGGTCCTTCCTAAGCTCAGTCCTTACAACACTCACCTGGCCCCTTCCTAAACTCACTCCTTACAACACTCACCTGGCCCCTTCCTAAACTCACTTCTTACAACACTCACCTGGCCCCTTCCTAAGCTCAGTCCTTACAACACTCACCTGGCCCCTTCCTAAACTCACTCCTTACAACACTCACCTGACCCCTTCCTAAACTCACTCCTTACAACACTCACCTGGCCCCTTCCTAAACTCACTCCTTACAACACTCAC
>WLWI01005749.1_pt1 | contig 10305 bp, 8 predicted proteins | sample 6701501 | NCBI WGS metagenome assembly WLWI01 (sample SAMN12718690, study PRJNA515312) | sponge metagenome | isolation source: marine sponge | host: Mycale hentscheli | place: New Zealand: South Island, Marlborough, Capsize Point | collected 2014-11-01
ACGCGTTTCATGAGGGCTCCTAGGCTAAAATTCTTTAGTAGGCCCTAAGGAACAACCATACAAAATTTTATGCTTTTGTCCAATGGAAACTGGTAAACTTGCATAATGACCCTAAGCCACCTGACTAATAATATTCATCTATGTTGTGTCCTGATGGCTCTTTTGAAGTTTTCATGAAGTATATTATTACAAATTAATCAAATATGCACTAGATGAGGGAACATGTCAGAAACTTGCATGTGTGGAAATACTACAGAGTGACAGCCTTTTAAATCTGTCTTACTCCAAAATGTACGCTCAGTTATTACAAGTGTATTGAAGTTCACACACACATGCCAGAATTGCATAGCTAATGCCATTAAAGTCTATTATACTCGCAAAAACATGTTTGTTACTGCTAATGACTAAAAAGGTATAGATTACTACCATTAAAGTCTATCATACTCACAGAAGTTACGCTAGTTTATTCAGACGTACACACTAATTAATACCTTATAGTAGATGCAATTGCACCTGTTCATTGTAAAAATATAATAACAATAGTGTGGAACCTGCTCTTTGAACTCCCATAAAATGTTGTTGTAAAAGTTAGAAATGGGGTCATTAATACAGTATGTAAGATATATACTCTTGGGCGTGGAGGACTACTGAAACCTCACATAAGCACAGTTGCTCTCATCTTCTCTAATTACACCTGTGGCTTTATGAGTCTCTGTCTTCAAAATTCTTTCTGCACATTCATCCCCCATATCAATGCTTCAAGAACAGATCACAGCCATTAATCATCACTTTCCTGATTAACAAAGCTAAACCAGAACAACACCTATGCTAATTGAAGTTGTATGAAGTACAGTTGATCTTTTGGACATATTGGGTCATTCATCAATGAAAATTGATTAATGACAGCATTTTTCACAGTTGGTGAATAAGTGAGTAGAGCAGAGTATTATATTATTTACAAGGCAGAAGTTTAATTCAAATGAAACTACATGTGAATATGTATGGTAAGATTTTCAAGGACAAACAATGGAGCAATCAAGGACGAACAATACATTCCAAAGATTAAGGTCTGTTGTTCGGATTCAAGAATAGTTGGGGCCTACGATCAGAAAATTAGCTGCTGATCTTGAGTATAGAGCTACTTATGACTACTAACTACATGTGTGCCCAGTTAACCAATTATTTACAGCACTGGCTTTCTTCCACTGATTAGTTTCATTATTGTTATCTTATTCATCATAGTAACAATTGAAAAAAGGAGATATAAAATTGTAGCTGAAATAAAGTTACACACATACACACCAAATACTCTTACACCAGTCCAGACACAACAAAGTAGCCCATGCAGACATACTAAAGGAGTTAGCAACTAGCTAAACACAACAAAGTAGGCCCATGCAGACATACTAGAGGAGTTAGCAACTAGCCAGACACAACAAAGTAGGCCCATGCAGACATACTAGAGGAGTTAGCAACTAGCCAGACACAGCAAAGTAGGCCCATGCAGACATACTAGAGGAGTTAGCAACTAGCCAGACACAGCAAAGTAGGCCCATGCAGACATACTACAGGAGTTAGCAACTAGCCAGACACAACAAGTAGGCCCATGCAGACATACTAGACGAGTTAGCAACTAGCCAGACACAGCAAAGTAGGCCCATGCAGACATACTAGAGGAGTTAGTAACTAGCTATATAGTTTAACATGATCTGTTTTTTATATCAAATATTACTTCCTGTAACAATAGCATTACTTATTTGGGCTATAGTTGCACAGCTTTATCTAAGCACCTATTTGTCCTTAGGGAATGACATCTCTATTTTATTCAGCAATACAGCAAAACATTGATTTTACCCATACAGTCACTGTAATAAAAAAACACAGGGTTTTCTTAAAAAAAAAGAGCAGTCATCACCGCCACATATCTAAAAAGTATACAAAAATGGCTGCATGAACACATAGAAGTCTACCATGTTACATGAATATTAAGTATAAACTTAATCTTTAACTTAACTTACTTGTCTATGGTTTCTGCCCCACCATTTGCACCAACACTGAATGGAGCTCAATGTATACTATTTTATGTCTTGTTAATGTATTTTTACTTTTGGATAAGTACATCACCAGTAACTCAAATAAGGAAATTACCAGAAATTTTACCAAAGCCAGTTTACTCAGTAATTCACACTCGGTTGTTACGAGGGAAGTGAAAATTTGTACAATCTAACATTAGACCCACATAAATGCCCTAAAGTATGTTATACTCACAAGAATGTAATCTTATTATTGGATCAATATATTATTATAAAGGTTCAAGTTTACTGCCATTAAAGGCTATCATACTCACGATGTGTATGCTATTGTTAGCAACAATAAAGGACTAGATACTATCATACTCACGGAGGTTACGCTAATTTCACACTAAACGCCTTATAGATACAATTGCAGCAATTGTTTGCTAAAAATGAATTAAATCAGATTGATGTGGAATGAACTCATAAATGCTGTGAAATTTTTTTAAATAGAATTAGGAAAATATTGTTGGTAGTACAATATGAATGATTTGGTATGAAAAGATTATCGCAATTTCAAAATATATTTTGTTCTCCTAGTATTATTGCAATTGGGAAACCCCACCCCTCACTCCGCAATATTGCACTTACAAAAATAATAATAGAAAGACTTAATAAAAGCCACAATTGACAGGGGTAACACAATTGAAAACCGGGGATGTTTGTTTACTAGTGGTGTGCTTGAGCACAAATGGTGAGCGAACACTATTGTTAAATGATTGATTTTAACAACTAACACTCAAGCTACTAAAATAAAGTCAAGTTTTTAAATTAAGTATATGCGGTAAAGGGGATTCAATGCCATAGTAACCGCTCCCCACAACTGTTTGAATTGAAAAATAAGCAACAAAATCAAGTCACGTTATTTAAATTTTTATTTGTGATATTCTTAATAGTAGTTGTAACGCACAATACTTTCACACAACTGAGCATACCTACGCAAGACTTAACTTCGTGGTTAGTCTAGTGGACAATGAATTTTCAAGTAAATGCTGTTGAGTAGGGCTTATAACTGTGACAAATAGCGTATTAACTTACCACCACCACTAACTCAATAGAAATGGAGCTCCCATAAGTTTTTGCGTTTTTAGAAAAACTAAAGAGTATAATAGACTTTAGTGGCAGTAATCCTGACCATTACGATCAATAGTAGTAACAAACACACTCTTGTGAGTATGACAGCCCTTATTGGCATTATGTAGGCACAATTCTCACATGACACCAGCAATAATAACTAAGTGTAAATTTTTGAGTACGTCAGACTTGCTATTTTAAGCTAGGGTTCCTTGCAATGTATACTTACAGAGAGATTTCCAACCCTGAGCAAAATAATATAAGAAAAATATTCACCAAATAAGGTGCACTAATGGTCACCGGAAGCAGTGTATGGTATAAAAGCAGCTAACAAGTAGTGTGCAGAGACATCATTACAGAGTGTGCATACCTCATTATGAAGATATCTACACTATTAGTCTCTCTGCTATCCCTCACTTTACTCCATGAAGCTGTCTCCACTCACCTCCAGACATGTGAGTGTCATGAAATTAGAGAATTTGTTAACATTACCATCCAGGGCTGTAGCTGGACTAGACGACAGGCTGAGTAAACTCATTAACAACAGTACAACAGACAGCAGCACACTTGAGACTAGACTTACTAACACAATGAAGCAGCTTATTGAACCCCTTAAGCAGCAACTGGACTTTCATCTTCCTCATCCAGGAACTAAAGATGCACCAGCTAACTCATGTAAAGATCTACACAAAACAAATCCCAATACTCCTTCTGGCTACTACTGGATTAAACAGTCTTCTGGGTCTCCTGTGAGCATGTACTGCAGTATGAGTGGAACCTGTGGCAATGAGACAGGAGGGTGGATGAGGGTGGCCAACATAGACATGAGGAACACAAGTCAATCCTGTCCCAGTGGCCTACACATAGCCACTGCTCCTAAACGAATTTGTGATATTTGGACTTTTAGCTGTGTGAGTAATATGTTTAGTGCACTAGGAGTCCAGTATGGAAAGGTTTGTGGAAAAGTCATTGCCTATCAGAGAGGCATTCCACGTGGTTTTAAATTTGGAAATCGAGGTATTGAAGGAAACTATATTCATGGAGTGAGCTTCACACATGGTCGAAACCCACGTAAGCACATATGGAGCTTTGCAGGAGCAGCAGATGAAACTACTAGCAACGTTAACTACAAATGTCCTTGTATCCACCCTTCCTTGACCAGTTCGCGAATTCCCAGCTTTGTTGGAAACGATTATTTCTGTGATACAGCTTATAGGAGGTACTATACTAATTACTATCCCTATCTTCCACAAGCTGCTGACCCCCTATGGGATGGAAAGGGGTGTGGTCCTCACAATACTTGCTGTTCATTCAACAATCCTCCCTGGTTTGTCAAAAATCTTTCCTCAATTACTACGAATGACATTGAGATGAGGATGTGCCGACCTGAGAGTAGCTCTCTTCCTATTGAAATAGTTGAACTATATGTTCAGTAATAATTAAATTGTATATTTTTTTATTGTGTGAATAAACAAATTTAAGAGAATGTCAAATTAATATTTTTAGAATGCCAATTAACAAGAAAATTGCTTTCTGCAAATGCTTTACTTAGTCTAAAATTGAAACAAAAAAATTAACTATATTTCTCAAACAATTGACAAACTTATCAAAGAATTCAGTATTTCATCCTTGAGTTCACTCTATCCTTAAGCTCTTTTTTCTATATCTTCATGCTATTATGCATGATTATTACCATCAGGCTTCAAGTCATTTTGAACTATTTGATACTGATGAGCACCACCTGCATATATATAATAATCTTGTGATTCTAAACTACATGTAAGTATCATAAAGTATTATACTAATACATGTAATGCGTTTTCATCTATCATTCTGAGATATGCGATTCTAAGTTACAGGCACTCCCAAAACCATAAATTTTTTCTCCTTTGTTCTATGTTGACACTCTATGACAAAGACGGTAGAGACATTACTGAGAGGAGCCCAATAATTGCAGCAATTCTAAGGAGCCATAGCGCATAGAATATTATTTTCACATGTTGTGTACTTGACTCCAGTGAAACAGTGAAAGTGATGGAATTAGAGTCAGGAGCACCAATGTCACTATGTTTTCAGTGAACTTAGTCAAAAAGAACATTCCTGCCCATCCATCTACACTACGTATTTTTCACATTTCAGCTCAATTTGTGAGTTAAAATTTATAAAACAGCTTCGTTTCTCCTTAATCTTCTTTTAGCCAGCTCTTCTTCCACCTTCTTCAACTCAGTCATCTCTCCTTTACTTAGCTCCTCACAGTCAGTTCTCTAGTCTAGCTCCTCACCGTCAACTCTCAAGTCAAGCCCCTCACAATCGGTACTCCAGCTTTGCTCTTTACAGTCAATCTCCAGTCTAGCTTAGCTTTTGAATCAAGATTTGGTCAACCTTTACATGATGATGAAATTTTGAAAGATGCATAAAGGCCATACAAAAAGTTTGTATTTATCTGACATTGATGAACAGCTTGTGATGAAGCATACAGGACACAGAAGGACTACAGAAGGATTTTGATTATATAAGATGCAAAATAAAACAAAAGTACCATGAAGATAGTGCTGTTATTAATGCAAACAATGTTTCTACTAGAAGTGATGCCTTTGATTTTCATAATTGTAGTGATATATACATCTTACAAGAACAGTACTAACACATAAAGAACATAGCCATTTTTATTGTTCATTATGTTATTGGATTCTATTGATTTCTTTCGCACTTTCTCATTTTAGGGGTGATTAGTTACGAAAATATTGTAAGTGTACAAGGCATGTGGTGAATCCATCTTATCTTTTGCATCTGACAAGGAAACTGCGCAAACAACATAATTAAAAACTAATAAAATGCTACATGGGAGGATACTAATAATAGTAACATATTTCCTACTTAGAGCCATCATAGCCTGCAGATCAATGCAACACATTTGCAAAATGGTGTTATAAGTAAGCAAGTAACACCACAGTTCAATGTTTTCGTACACAGCTTTTCAACTTAAAGTACTTGTCCTTCTAACCTTTCTCAAATCATTGTGGATGGGAAGTTTTGCTCTGTGTATGGATAGCCTAACAAAGCTAGCATCATGGTTTTCAAGATCGTGCCAATACACAAAGCAATGTTTAATGTAACTGGTTCACCTCCAATCATGCAATTAGAAGTGGACATATAAATTGCTGTTAAGGAGATACTTTATAAACTATTAAAAATATATAGTACTTTATTTCAAACAATTTAAAAATAAATAGCATATTTCTATAAAATTTAAAATTTTGGTTTAATAAAGTACATGGAAAAATATAGCTACATGTAAACCTCACCCTATTTCAAATTTTGTTATTGTAAAAATTTTGCACTACGGAAGATAAAGTAGTGCTCGCACACTGTTAGCTATTGGCAGAGAAAGGCTCAATAGTATAGTATAACTCAGCAGTAAAATTAATAATTAAAATATTAACCAGCAGCAAAATACTACAATAATTCAGTCATTTTTGGCTGAAATAATTAAAATAGTAGCATATTATCTCATTCTAACAGCCAATATTATGTTAATTAAAGCTTATCCCAAAATTTCGACTTCTTGTCAAACCCCTGAAGAGCTTTTTGGCTAGAAGTCAAAATGTCAGGCTAAGTTTTAATTAACATAATATTATATTAGCTGTTAGAACTGAAAATTGCTATTAGCTACTACAATACAGTAGCTAGCTGTTCTATTAAATTTCAACATTTTTCCAAATATTTTCAGTAAAGAGTTAGAGCTACCTGAAAAGCTGTGCTATATTTCTCGTAGCTGAATCCTATATCTAAGATCTACATAGGTGAGTGTGTATTCGTGTGACTGGATCATTCATGTCTATTCATCATTTCTTTGACAGAAGAGTGTTAATTTAGTTGTGCATTCATTATCATTTGTATGTGTGTTTGAGGGTCCATTATAACACGGTAACTTGGCTCTCCACATTCAGTCTTACTTTATTTCTCGTCTTGATCACTCACTGTACCATTCTTCCTTTTTTTTATGTAAACTTAACTAACCTTATCCTGTACAAAAAGTGAGATTAGTTGAGGGAAAGAGCTTGATGCAAGCCAAGCAGTATAGATAGGCTGACGAAATCTTAAAAGACCTGGTGGCAGGCTACTTTACCCAGCCATCCAACTATCCGTGTGAGCTACCTGGGACTCCCACTCCAGCTCCCACACTGATATAAGGTATTTAGTATAGACATAAATGTGGTTACAAAAAATCATGTGGTTAACATAATGACACAAAGTTCAGCTCAATTCACTAAACAATAAATGTTATATACACAACCAATAGTTTGAGGCTCACTGTTCAGTACATTGCATCCTTCCTGCATACTTCAGGGGCAATGGGAGGGGGAAGATGGGGAGATATATGGCTTGAGGTAGTGCAGGAGCACACAACATGCTCATTCATTACACCTAGTAATCTTTATGATTTTGAATTATTTACTATGTTGCTATAGCAGATTCTTCAATGTATTATTACCCCATTGGTCTTAAAAAATTATATATTTGGAAATAATGCTAATGGAAGTGAAATTGTGCAGCTTTAGTCAATATCATTTAAGGTCACAAAGTTTATAACAACATCCAATAACACCCAGAAACAATCACGTTTAGCCAATTAATATACACAGCAGTTATGCTGGTGCTTATCTTGCTTTGGTTAACTTTCATACTTAGCTTTAGTCATGGGTTTTCTACCAATAGCTACATCATTTTCTCCTCTATTTTACAGAGTGGTTACTTGAATTATAGTTCATCAACTCATTCAAAATTGCAGATTTCAATATTACATCAGAAATCGCATCATTATTAGCTAAAGTTTTTAATTATAATTTCATTTTCACATGAAAAGTAGAGCCTTAATTGAAACTGAACTTGAAACTTTAAAGAACTTGCATCTGAACAGTTACATTTTCAGTCAGAAAAACTGATAAACACCACTGCTTCAAATGTTTTGTCCTTTTTAAATGACACTGTCAAGGGTATAAATGCATAAATATACTGGAGCTAGTTATACTCTTTTCCATTGACTTTCCAAAATAATAAAGAAGATTTTTTTGTTGTAGTAACAAATACATAATGACGTATCTTATTCATAGTGTCCCTTCCCCCAATAAGACATCTGGAGAGACAGACTTTGCTCGCACTGTATTGGTCATACACAATACGAAGTAATGCAGAGTTTGTACTGTTTGGTTCTTCTGGAAAACATTGTAACATGTCATTTTGGACACTATGTAAGTTAGAAAACTTGAATTGAGTTTTAACTGAATTTACAATAAATCAATAGCCAATTATAATACAAACAACCTGAAATTATAGGGCAGTCTATTATCTGTTACATATAGTTTTGTACATTACACGTAAAATTACAGCTACCTTTCTTCATATGGCCATTTTAAACACCTTATTCTGTAGGCAGAATTGGCAATAGGTCTTCATATCAATTTCATATTCTTTAGGGCAGTTCCTAATCTTGATAGTCGAAGAGAGGAAAAGAAATCTGTATGCTGTGTATTTTATGAAGTTTGGAAGAGACTTGTTCCCTTTTTCACTGAGAAACTGAGACCAGATTATGTACTCTGTTGCTGATCATCACATCCACTCTTATAAGTCCTAGCTTGGATTACCAAAGTGCTCAATTCAATTCACAGTGGTTTTAAATTGCAGATTGGTGGTTAGATAAAATAAAATGAAGTTATTATTCATTGCCATTTCTGTGGCATACCATGTGTTTTGTATAGCTTGTCTGTTGACTATGCTCTGTCAAGAATCTCCGCCTCCATTATTCTCAAGAGGTAGCCAGAGTCTGTGATGAGTGCTATGGAAGTTATATGAAACGTTGATGATCATTACCTATTGACATTGTCATTGTTGTCTGTTTATGTTAATGCTGTCTTGTTTGTTAACAAATTTGTGACACTATGGCTCTGAGAAACTCAAACTGGTTGATTTTGTCACAACATCTAATTGAGATTAAGAACCTGGTAGTTAGCCTTGTACTTAACTCACACTGAATACAGACGTGGATAAGGGATCATAATGTGGTGAAAAGAAATGGCATTACTCACCATGCAATGGCAATATGACAGAATATTATACTCTGGCAGAGTTTACATACACAGCATGATGAGTACTCTCAATAACTTCACCACTTTGAATATTAAAGTGTAATGGACCCAAAAACATAACATTATTTGGTGCTAATTTCCATGTATAGCTATCATTATATAAATCATGCTAAGAATAAATAATTTAACTGCTACTTTTTTCATATCACTGGCATATAATATAACAAATATACAGATATTTTCATTAATGAAGTTATTGAAGTAATGCAAGTGTTTAGCTTCTTTGTTCGTAGCCAATAAATGTTCATTATATATGTAGTAAATATTCACATGTAAAACTTAACTACAAAACTTTGGTACTGTAAAAAATTTGAAGTACAGAAGATACAACTATGCTTGCTAAAATGGTATTTTTATTATAGTCTGCAGTAATATGTTACAGTAACTATGTCACATGTGCTTATAAGATTACACTGTTAGTTATTGGTAGAGAAAGGCTCAGAAGTAAAATATCATACAGCAAAAAATATATAAATAATGAAAAGGGGTGCTCACGCACGGTCAGCCTCTAGCGAGTCAGTTTATAAGGCTGGCCTCTCGGTTGTCATCTGAGACTTGCGCTTTTAGTAAATCTGGCACCAAACAGTCTATTCGTACACGTGTAGCTTATTCTTTGACAATGAAAATATTTATTACATCATAAAATAAGATAACATTAAAATCCTTTTATAAACCAAATAATAGGATGTTATATTGAGAGTTGTTCATTGTCAAGAACTTGGATATCTTGTATAGAAATAGTACAGAGAACAAATTTCATTTCGTTCCAAATTAATAAATTTTCTTGACAATGAACAGATATAATGCAACACAGAGGCAGATGGTTGATCGTCTCCCAAAGAGCACATTTGGAGGAGTGGGGAGGGGGAAGGCCTTACTGACAATTGTTACACTGTGTGTGGGGGGGGGGGGGGGGGGGGGGGGGGGGGGGGGGGGGGGGGGGGGGGGGGGGGGGGGGAGGGGAAAGGGGGAAGGCATTACTGACAATTGCTAGCTGTGCACACTGGAAACAT
>WLWI01005750.1_pt1 | contig 10303 bp, 8 predicted proteins | sample 6701501 | NCBI WGS metagenome assembly WLWI01 (sample SAMN12718690, study PRJNA515312) | sponge metagenome | isolation source: marine sponge | host: Mycale hentscheli | place: New Zealand: South Island, Marlborough, Capsize Point | collected 2014-11-01
TAAAGTTGGCATTTGTAATATTACAAGTGTAGTTTCTACCATTCTCCACAGTTAATGCTGGTACAGTGATGTTGTATCTTCCTTGATCATCAGCTAAATGACAGGAGTAGGTTTCACCTGGTAGAACTGCTGGCAGTTCATGACCTTTCACTGAAACTGATAGCTACAAAATACAATGTTTATTCGATAACACATAGTTGACTGAAGTTCACATAGCTAACAATCTATAATTTTTTGTAATTCACAATTTAATACGTACCAATATAATTTATGTATACCATACAAACTACCTAATTAAAATTCAAAATCAGAGACAGTTTAGCATACTGTGATGAACACTCATTTTACTCAAATTAGTATTTGCTTTGAGCTGAACCCAAAAGTATCTGAAAATAAGCAAGTTCTTTGAATGCAATATCAACTAGAGAACTAAGACTGCAAACCCACAGCGTTAAGTTAAAATGCAGTAATTGGTGAAAGAAGTCACAATTGTTGAATAACCAAGTTCTTACATTTTCAGCTTATAATTATAATAGTTTGTTCTATTTGTGAATATAAATTTTAACTTATCAAGCTAGGACATTTTGAATTGGCCTGCTTGTATCTCCGGGATTCTTCTGGCTTTCGAGGGTTTTTTTATGGGCATTAACATTTAGAATCAGCCCTAACACTCTACTGGGACTGATCCACACTTTCTAAAGCAGTTTTACATGTTCAATACTAAGCCATAATGTTTTTATGACTTTCTGAGGACTTCATGGCATTCTCTGGCTTTTGTACTTGTCTCAGCTTGGTAGAAAAAAATAGCTATAAAAACATTTGGACTTTGTGACATGCATGCTATATGAACACTTAGGGTACCATTTTGAAGCGCACCTCCAGCAGCAAAGACTTCCAAATAGCAGACAAAAATGGTTAAGCACTAGAAAACTACAGAATACACATAATAAATCTAAATCTGGTGTGATAAAATTTGTATGCCCACGTAAGTATACATGATTCTAAATAGCAGCTAAATGACTGAATTGGCATGGCCATATAGTAGCACTCACCATATTCTGCCTTTACTCTTGTTTTCTCAAAAACTAAGACTAAATTTTTAAAAAGTGGAAAATTAACGGAACTTAAATCGTCATCAAGTCAAAGTTCTTCTCTCGAAGCATAAAACTCTATCATTTTCGAGATCCGCTGTTAACAGAGTGACAGACAGACTGACTGTATGAATGAATGACAGATTACTAACACTCTCTTGTTGTCCATGTACTGAATTGGATGATAAAATAACATCTAATAATGGAATTATACAGCTGAGTACACATGGTACACATATGTAATAACTTGTAGGTGTATGTACATACATAGTTTGAGCAGTTAAATGTCGGAAATGTTCTTTGAAAGTTTCTGACAAAATATGCTTACTGGATTGCAGTAATGCAGACAGTCTTACTATTTGTGGATCATCCATGACATATTGACTAGGAGTGATAACATTAATGATACATCTGCCAGAACTGGTAGTAGTGTTGTCTGCACGTATCCACCTGTCACTGGTAGAATTTCCATTAGCACATCGGGACACTCTAGAAAACTTGTTCTCTACCACACACCAGCCACACAGAGGGTTCTTGTCAGACACACAACTAGAACACTCTCTGTGCAAGTAACATTCCTCAAGGGGAACTCGTATTACCTACAAAATAAACAGACATAAACAAGAGTACATTTTTTAACTTGAAAATTGTCAACAAAACATATAATTATTAATTTCATCTTTCAATACCTTTGCCTGTTACTCACAGCTGTCATTGAAGTAGCGTAGATATATTCCAGGTCAAAATGCCACTGAAGAGACCCAACTGCAGATGACATAGGATTTACTTTGAAACTGTCACTTACTCCAAGCATCATGTCATTCTTTTTTTGAAACTAAAGCGGGAGAGAAAAGTAAGAAATAAAAACAATAATTGAGTAGCTTACAAATGAAATGGAGTGAGAAGTCCTTGTGCTGTTGCTGTAAGCTACCACTATTATAGACAGACCATCCACCTCGATAGCTAGAGATGCTGTTATGTAGTCTCCATTTGTCAATACATTACCAACTACTGCAGTACCATTTACTGTAGGTAGTGTTCCAGTCTGAGGGTTTGATGTATCATCCAGAGGAAACTCAAAATTGCATCTATCTGTAAACTACATATACCAACAATTATATGAATAATACTGCTTAAACTGTTTCATAAACTAATCTAATTTTGGCCTTCTTTTTATTTGCATATTATCACAGAGTTAACATCCCAATAATTCTTTTTTTTGTATAGGCTATACAACAGCTTCACAAGAACAAAAATTTCCTTAACCCTCTCACCGGCAGATTAAATTCAGTGATTTTCTGTTTTCTATATGAATGTTTAAAAATAAATATAAAATAAGTTCAAAAAAGTACCTAGCAACCATATATCATGTGAAAGTATGTGTATTGTTCAACATTTGTGGTCAATTTTGGTTGCCTAGCAACAAACCACAAAGTGGTTCTTGTGACCACAACATAGCTATATCATAACAAAGTGATCTGTATGCATTCCAGTGCAATGCAATTGTTTGTGCATGATTAGATATTTTTACTGTTATACTAGACAGTTATTTCAGCCAGCATTGCTGTTGCTCACTGATGACACCAAGGGAGACGTGACTGTTAGCTCGGCTAAAGAACTTCAAGAATAAAAGAATATTTTGCTAATAATTCCAGTCCTTCTCTGCGCACACTCGCTCCTCCCTCTAGCAATTTTCTTACTCCTCATTTCTCATTCATTCATTACTTTGTCAACCTTTCTTGCTTTCAACATAATAAGTATTACTGTCATCTCAATAGTATTCTGACCTTGCAGAAGTAAAGACATCAACCTTTGAATGAATAAAATCCAAAGTAATTCAGAGAGCAAAGGTAGCTCAGTCAAATCATTACTCATTGCTGGGAGTTAGTAAAAGTAAAGATTACAACTGTGACCAAATTAGCGCCATATTCTCGGGAAAGTTAATAGGCACAATAAAACTTGCTGCCATGTTCCCAGAAAAACCATTTCTTACTTTTTTTTTTAATATACAGTGTAAATAGCTGTCTGTCTTACCTTAAATACAAGCTTTTATTCCTCTTCGACTCAACTGCTAGTATCTTTGCAACCTACAGTACTATAGTAGCTTCAAGTTGAAAATCAGTAGTTTCTTCAACCAGTAACAAAATAACAGCTTTAGCGAGCAAGTCCAACTCTCTATCCTTGACAGTAGTACCTCCACGGTAGCTATATACTAGAGAACATTGAAAACAACCCCTTCATAAACTACTTACATTTACTCATAATCATTGACGATCCTTTCCCAGCGTGTTCAGTTGTATTGATCATTGATTCATGATGACTATGTAATTATCAGTTAGTGAATGTCGTGAGCAAATAGGGCTAAACCCTTATTATTTATATACCTCCTTTACCCCTTCCCTCTCACTTTCGCCATCGAAAAAGTCGTCGCAGACAAGATCCACCGCCTCAGTTGCAGACAAATTTCTCGCCATTTTTCGAACTAACGTCAAGTTTATTTATAGCCCGACTTCCTTAGTGGCATAGAAGCTATTTCTATTCTAAAAATACATGCAATAGAACAACACATTAGCCGTGCTCTGGATGCTGCAGCTAAGCTTTAGCGTTTATCGTTTAGGGGGAAAATATTTTTTCCTGCATTACATCATCCTTGAGCACCTATAGGCGCTTGTGCCGGTCAATGGGTTAACTTATTAATCACGTATGTAGAAATAAGCAGAATAAACAATTATTTTTATTGACCACTTTGTAACAGTACCTTTATAAAGAGCAACAATATAAAAAACAAAACAAAATAAAACTGACTTAATTATTTGCATCATATTGCTCATTGATAGTAATAAATAGAAAAAGCTATAACATTAGAACCTGCAAACACCAACAAAAGCTTTACTTTAATAATTCCTTGTGCATAATCACATTAATATCATAATCATAAGCACATGACTGTAGACCAAAACTTGATATTAAATTAAGCAATTAAGCAACACTGCATTGAGGCCTATGTCTAACAGATTCAAATTCCCTTAAACATTCAATTTTACAAAATAGGACTAGAGTTAGTACTTTGAAAGTGTAAACCACATATTGGAGATTAATAAAGCTATGTTGCAGTGTTGTATGTATGTAGGTATAATAGCTTGGAAGTGTAATGAAATCAGTATGCTTCACAACTTGCACCAATACTACTTACAAAACAACAAAAAAACTTACAGCTGATGATCTGCAGCTAATAACATCGGCCCATGCTAATCTTGATTCTCCGTTATTCATACTGCATCGATCGTATCTTGCATCCATGTTATTATCAATAGCAGTTAGGTTGTATGAGCACACAATATTATCTGAGCTTCTCTCCAAGCGACATCTTGACACTATCATGCTGGGACCAGATGTACTGCCAAAGTCTTCTACTAAAGACAATCCACATAATTGCTCTCCACCTCCACTGCCAAATCTATTTCCACATTGTATGGCTTGTTCATAAAGTGCAGTGAAAGAGCAAGGTGAGTTGTTTCCAGGACAACTAGTAGCATGACAGACTCTCAATATTCTATAATTAGCACTATCACCTCCATCAACAGTGACATAGTATGCATAATCTCCTCGCACAAATCCATATAGCATTCTCCTATCAAACCGACTCTCACTAGCATGATAGTCAACTTCAGTTCGAATCATGGGTGTACCCGTACCATCTCCATATATATACTGACTGAGTTCCATCCTCCCCACTGAACTGTTGGTGACCCTAACTTCATAACTTCCCACATAAAAGCTTCCCTCACTTGAAAATGATGTAGCAGTAGCTCCACCACTACCAACTATGCTCACTCCAGTAGCTACAGGAGGAACTGTGAGATCACTTGGGTTATACAAGTAACAGGACCTGTCTGTCATGCCATTCACACAAACAAACAATCTCTGGTCATCAGAACTCAAAGAAAAAGTGGCACCATTGCCTGAGAGAGACACATTCTGTTCTAACTGCAAGTCTCTGTTCAATCTGAGAAGTTGACTTTTTGCAATAACGTAAATTCTTCCCATGGAGTCCACTAGCAAGGTACTGTTAGTTAGTAAAGACAACTGAGGAGAGTTAAAAGGCTGTAGATTAAATTCTAAATCCGCACCCGCCTTTAAGAAACATAAGCAAATCCACATACACCACATCACGCTCAGCAGCTTAACTTCTAGCTGATTATTCCGCTTACTGCTCGCGTAGCGAGACCCTTTACTAATCTGAGTAGCGAGACCTTTTACCATCTTTTACTGGCTATGCTGGAATTACAACTAAGATATTCTAGCAATTTAGCTACATCTATAATCGTCAATTATCAAAAGAGAAAAACTTATTAGAAGCAACAACAAAAGCAAAGAAATATGAATGACTATTTCTGACTCAGCACATTATTAATAATTGATGAGGTGCGTTTCAAGAATACTGCAATTAGCTACTGGAGGACAATGCTCTTGGAAAGACTGCATTAACTGCTAAAAATATATTGAACAAGCTTTCGCATCTGAAGAGGATGAAAATTCATTTTTGTTGTCAATGTGACTCTCAGCTATGCAAATATTCGAGGCTACAGCAGGAATTACAGGAATTCAAATTCAATGTATACATTTAGAACATAGCTGGCCCCTTTTTGTATTGTGAAGCAGGCACTCTACCCAGCATAGATTTTGTCAAACTAGGCCATCGGGATACTAAATGCCAGAAGGGAGGATACTAAATGCCAGAAGGGAGGATACTAAATGCCAGAAGGGAGGATACTAAATGCCAGAAGGGAGGATACTAAATGCCAGAAGGGAGGATACTACTGGTAGTATCCTCCCTTCTGGCTAATAGAATCCTCCCTTCTGACATTTGTTTTTGGCTAATCAGTAATGCACGATTTTAATAAAAAAAAAATTCAATTCTGTTTTTTTTTCTAATTTAATGATTTCATTTTATCAGTTATTAAATAGCTATGATGTGTACTGATTATAATTTTGATATGAAGATTAAGGCACATTAAATATGATGTTTACATGACTACTTACGGAAGTTTATCAGCACAACTGTTATTTAAACATGATGTTTAGTTTCATGACTACACTTATGGAAATTGATCAGCAGAACTGTTATTAAATATGATGTTTACATGGCTACAGTCATGAAGTTGAAGGTACCACTCCTAGATGATTAATTGCTTGCATTTGTTACAGCACTGGTTTCATGGATAGTATTAGTTATAATTTTTTTGCCTGTATTAAGGATGTCTGAAACTTCTTGCTTTTGTATCATTAAAGTACGTTTGTATGAGCGAACGCCTTCAGCACTTCTGTGTCCAGTACGCTCCATAACAAGCTGTTCGTCAACTCCAGATGAGCATAAACGTGAGGCTGCTGTGGCTCTTAAAGAATGATTAGTTTTGTATCCCGCCAGCAACTCCTAACCTATACAAGACCCATGATAAACGTGTGGTGACAAATGCAAATCTCCAACAGTACAGGTAAAAATAATTCTACTGTGGTAAATTTTTTATGGTTTAATATTAGGTTAATATCCAGTATAACTGTGGCAAAAAAAATTGCTGCATTCACACAGGTGCAAGAGTGCAGTCCAAAAATTAGCACGCAGAAAAGATTCACTCATTATGTCAGCTCCACTGACATCAGAAGTTGGAAGGAAATCAACTATTTCTGCAATAGCCCAAGTGATGAATCAAGAATTGAAAGATTTATGTTCAGCTTTCCATAACAGCATTTTAAGAGACTCCATAGTGTCCAGCACATGATGTGTGATATTTTGAAGAAATTAATCATTTGAATTTTGACACATGAGTATAGATTGCCTTAGGTGTAATTTTTTTTGCTATAGGGCCATTTCACACTTAGCTCACAACAAACATGGCAGCTCATTAAAATTAGGGGACATTCATTATTATTATAATGCTAACATCTTATTCCGTTAACATTTAAAGGTGGGAGATACAGTTTAAATTAGTACATTCAATATAATAAAATCAGTTTTAAAGCATACTCCACCACAATAGCAAAAGGCTGTGCACTGAAGTTATGCTTTAGCACATTTACACCAGTCTTTTTTACATTCCTTCTTGCCCCTACACTTGAGGATTTCACGACATGACTTTCAAGCATTTCACTGTTAAATCCATGGCTTAAGTAGGCTCTATTATATGTAATTAATTTCCATTAGATGCAACTTGTTTTGGGTCCTATGTAATTGTAGGTTTCAGGGGCCTAGCAGTGATTTTGTCATGGGTGAGGCGAAAATCAACACCAGTTATAACCGAAAAGTATCATTACATGTTTCTTGATGAGAAATGCTATGAACAAGCTAGCTTAAACATAATATGAATTAAATCAGTATCATCGGCAATGAATATTTGTACAAAGTGTAATAACAATGAAATTTGACCATTAAAAGATAATAGAGTTATAGCAAAGTTACTGTTTTAAAATTTGGGAAACTTGCTTCTCCTATATTCAGAGCTACTAAATTCATTTGCAGTGTAATGTAAATCTAATTTATCTGTAAGATCTTTATGAACATTCATTATCATTAATGCATTTAATCTTGCTTGGTGCATTGTTGAACGCAAATAGTTCTTGATGCGTCGCATAGCAGAAAATGAACGTTCACTAATAGCATTTGTAGCTGGTACAAGTAGCAATAGACTAACTACTTTTACAATATGAGAGAAAAGGATTCTTTCAGCTGCTGACATTCCTTTAACAAAACTGACTATTGAAGGTCACCCTTTTTAGTCTCAAGTAGTGCTCTGCGCTTAGGGGAATATTGTATAAGTTTACTAATCTCATGTGTTGTATCCATAATCGATTGTAAAAACTTAACCCCTTTAACTGTATCTCCCACACTAAGGCTTAGTGAATGCCCATAACAATGAGTATAATCCTCCTGCAGTGTGTACTTCCCAATTATATTTAAAAAAATGTCCAACACATTGGTGCAGCCACATAAAGGAGCACAGAATACCTTACTTGTCAAATTAAATGACCTCCAGCCAGGTTTTTGTGTAGTTCTTTTTTTCTTTTTTTAAAAATATAACATCTCCTTGTTGTGGTGCACACAATTGGTTGTTGTGGTACTCGGTCACTCACTTTACATAGCTATGATATGTGAAAATTCCCAACACACACACACACACACACTTGTGGGTACATGGAGTTCAACCCTGTTTCATGGACTCTAAAATATTGTCATTATTACAAAACCACACTGTTACATGCTGACATGCATGACATGAAATGAATGCAGCTGATGGAATCTAAGGAGGTGGAAGTCCAGATTGTTGACTTAAATCTAATAAAACAAAAGATAGTGAAGTATTACATTAATTTCAATACTCCTTCCATAAATAAATAAATTCAAAATTTATAACTTAGATTTAGTTCTAGTTTAGTATGGAAGTCGACACAACGATATGTTCTGATCTGACGAGGAATCTTCAGTGAATTTAATAATATCTGTACACATATATGGCTCACTAAATAAGATCATCACTAGTTTATATCTACAGAGACCATACACATTCTCATGTTGTCTATATGAAACAAAAGCTGATCAAATAGTTAGCGTGTATACAATAATAGCATCCATGCATGAATGCTGTAATTGCTGCTGCTTCCGGTATTTAATTTTGATAGGTGTGGTTTCGGCATAGTTTGAGTGTGGTCACTGAGTAACGCCCTATTATTTCATGCCCATATGTGACCATATTTATTGCTATCCCAGTCCTTGTCAGTTTTAATTCCTGAGATAAACTGAGTCTGAAAAAAAAAAGGGTCGTAATAATCACTCGCTAAAATTAAGCTACATTTGTATAGGAATATGGAGGGAACAAACTTCAGACGATGGTAGGGTAGCTTGGGGCTGGGGAAAGGAGAAGGGAAGATATATTGTTGCATTTTATATATTAATGTTGGTGGTAACAAACAAAAAACAACAACAATGTATTAGAGAAAGGAGAAATGGAGGCTTGGAAGAGGAATCAATACCAAATTGCTTTTACTATTTATTTATTACTAACCATTTCCTAAATTCAACAATTTCAAGTCGCTTTTGGTCTACAATATTCTCTTTCGCCAACATTAAAGGGTTAAAGCCTTCTATCCCCCCTATCCTATTTGAGCAAGGTGTGGAACACTAGTTTATTATATGTATGGTTATATGACGAGGGCCCTTGGTAGTGTAAATCTTGTACGGACTGAATGAAGGTGTTAGGCTAGGACACATAGAAACTCATTTATTGGATGCTTTCCATATTCCACTGTGAATTGAGCAACTGATAAACCAAGGTACAAATTAATATAATAGTTGCCCTATCATAGAAAATGAAGGCCTTAAATTAAAAAAGGGCAAATGGCACACCGCCTTCAGCTTCCTTATCTCACACCTGGAGACGGCATGCACACTTTTAGATATACATAGTAATAATGTATGAATGACAATTACAATGTACAATTCTGTATGTCAATATTACATCAAACCCCAACACACACACACACATAAAAAAACACACAAACATAACACACATGCAAATATAACACACACATACACAAAGATAACACACACACACACAAACACAAACATAACACACACGCAAACACAAACATAACACACACACAAACATAACATACACGCAAACATAAACATAACACACACACATTCACACACACGCAAACATAAACATAACACACAAATTCTCTTGCAACGGCTAGCGGTTTTACACAGGAAAAGACTTAAATAATTAGCAGTTTATCACACACACACACACACCACACATGTACAACAGTACAGCCACAGCCACCACGTACACATGCACACAATATTCTCTTGCAACCGCTAGCAGATCAGGGGTTACAACAAAGAGCATACTATAATAAATAATAAACAAAAGAAACTCATGGATACTAATTTCACACGCAATGTAATGTATAATGTAAATGTAGTCAGTAACTGCTCTGACCACGTAAACATACAGTTAAGAACTTCCTGTAGGATTTACTATTCGTTCTACATATCTTCTGGGTGAGATGATTATGAGGGAGGGAGGAGGCAGACTATTGACTATTCCATATGTTTTGATGCAAAAACATAAGCTCCTTATTTTTAGAAAAACATAAAGAGAACTGATCAGGCATATACTCAGGGAATTCTTGTGTACTCCTTGTATGAGCCTCCT
>WLWI01005751.1_pt1 | contig 10303 bp, 7 predicted proteins | sample 6701501 | NCBI WGS metagenome assembly WLWI01 (sample SAMN12718690, study PRJNA515312) | sponge metagenome | isolation source: marine sponge | host: Mycale hentscheli | place: New Zealand: South Island, Marlborough, Capsize Point | collected 2014-11-01
CCCGAAACAAAGAAGGGGGGGGGGGGGGGGGGGGGGGGGGGGGGGGGGGGGGAGGCAAGGGACCTCAATGGCCCCTCCAAATTAATGTCAGCTATTACACTTGATCCTCTAAAGGAAATTTTGAATGTGATTGCAATAAAAAGGTATCAATATGACAACTTACATCTATACCAGCTACCAATACTTTGCATACATTCAAATAATCTAAAATGACTGTCTGAATTCATATAACAGCATAAAACATATCTCCATAGAGCTCATTTATGCTATATAACTTTCTATTTTTTTCTTTCTAATCAGCAATCTTTGCAGTATCCATATAACTTAATTTTTCTCTGTGTTTGCAGTATATCATTATAAAAAATCATGTTGCATACACAGTGACATCATGAAACTCTAAACAACTAGAAAGGGGCACATACACAATATAACAAACAAATCTGTAAAAGTACTCATTGAAATGTTGAAATTCTACAGTTTAGTGGCAATATTGAGTGCTTTAGTACATTGTGTACTACTTCAAGTGCAAGCAAGTAAGTGTTCGACTCGTTTAACAATTATCATCATTGAAGGATATTATTTTAAAGATTGCCCTACCGTTGGTGTAATAATGAATACAACTATAAATCTAGTATGTGGCTAGGAAATGATGGTGATGAAGGTTATCTGGAAATATGTACAAACACATATACTGGCACTCAGTGGATGCCCATGTGGAAGAGAACTATGGACTAACACAGAGGCTAGAGTAGCCTGTAACTAGTTAGGATATCCCAACACTACAACATTAGGTAAGTACCCTCAGGCTATAACACTGATGTAGCAATAGCTAAAGTGCACTCATAAGTTATTTTGCTGACACTAAATTGTGCTCTCTACATTTCTATGTACTCCTCCTCCATATAACAGCCATCACAGGAGGTCTGTGTTCTCTACCTCTTACTCCTGAAGCTATTAGTTGGTCGTAATAATAGAGGTGATTTCATGTCAAATCAACCAGTGGGAAATAATAATTCCACCACCTTGTCACAGGTTGGTCTAATTTTGTGAGCAATGATAGTTTTGTATATGAGGATAATAAGTTTGAAATATTTTTAAAATCAAATCTCTCAAGTTATAAGATATTAAAAATTCATGCTTGTTGCCCTAACAAGACATGCCACACCCCCTTTTAAAAACCCTTCCCCTTAATATGTCGTGAACTACACATAGGAAAAAATCTGAACATTTGTATATTAGTATTATCAAAGGTGTTGATTATTATTAAATTATAATCTTGTACTTGCTCTAATGAATTCAAAATGAACTTAAAAATATATTTTAAGGGTGTAACCACAGTCACTCCCCACAAAAATAACTTCTGTCAACTCCTATTGGCCTACAATTTTTATATGTTGTCCAACCATATTTGATCTCTAAAATATCAAAAAAATCAGAGAGTGTTTTGTTCTATTAAGGTTCTAGATATGCTTCATTATGACTATACAATATCTATATATCATAGAGACTGTATGTTCTCTGATAACTTCATAGTCAACTATTAGTAGATAATTAACTAGCTACATTGTGATATGAAATTTTCAAAGCAGTGTTCAACTTTCTTATAACACTTCGGCCTGTTACAGCAGGCACAGAAATTTTATATAGCATATGAAAGAGTGGCAACCAAAACTTCCTTCCTCTCTGGCCAAATCAATAAAATTTGACTGGGTTGAGGCGTCTCATAAAACTAACATTATGTCTGCAGTTATGGAGCATTTTTGTTTGATAATGGCTGTATACTACTTTTTGTCATACACAACTGCAATAAACTGCCAAATTCTGACATTGTAGTTAATGTATAGTATTGTTGATTGTGTGACAGTATTAATGTGTATACTAGGTTTCTAAAGTGCCTGCATGACAGTTACTCATTCATATATGTAGCATATGTATTATTGAAGATTATCTAATGTGGTTTTATAAAGCTTGCATGACATGTACTCGTGGTCGTATATGTAGCATAGGTATTATTGGAGCTATCTATCAATAATACTGATGCTACATGTACGACCACAAGTTGAAGTCATGTTTGCATTCTTATATCCCAGTTTCTATATATACCTCAATCCTGTTAGATTATCTATGAGTGTAAATAGACACTGAGAATTCTATATACAACTTTACTTCCACTCTTTGGAGTGTGATAGCACTGGGGCCATTACACTTCTCTTTCAGCTACATGCATTGTGAGCAAGGGGCAGGTCCTACTTGGGACGTTGGAAGGTGTTGTTGAGGTGGGTTTGAGAATGTTGCAAGCAAACAGGTGCTGGACCTGGTACCCAGTAAAGACTGGAAGGGAGGCTCCTGCACATAACCAATCCCTTCCTTCCAGTAATGGTTACGGAGGGTAGAGCATGTGGAGTTGGGCGAGAGCAATCATGAATGGCAAGGTTAATATGTTATATACACCAACACAAAAAGTGAGACTAATACTTGAATATTTGTTATAGTTCAATAACAAAAGACAAGGATACATGAGTACACTGGAGTAAATGTAAACAGATTTAGTTACCCATGGCAGTAAACTATACTTCTTATATACCTCGAAGATAAAGCTTTGGATATATAATAAAAGGTGTTTTCATTTCACTCACTCTTTCCGAAGATATTATATAGACCAATGTTGTTACAATACACCAGCAGTGTAATCATTATAATTCAATTACATAACTAGTAAAAATATCATTACAATTACAATTATAAATGAGGAGCCTTTATGAAATTGTAATGATTACAATTACAACAATTACATGTGGTACAAGAAATTTGTATTTATGTAGTTATTTTCTCATATAGTTATACAATTCTGAATCCGTGATGAATCTTCAGAGTGTCATTATTAGTGAACTACGCTTTCAAAAATAAGGAGTTTGACAAGTTTATGACTGTCTTTAGGCATAAAAGAACACTTCAATGACATGTCTATATAATTCAGATCATCAACAACCTAGATATTAATCCCATAAATGGTAGAATAATACCCAAACAATATCAAAATACACACATATAAATGCATACACACACACACATGCACGTGTTCACACACTAACTAATGGGCCACGTTCACTAAATATTGGGCAATACTTCATCTACCTCATTACATTGGCCAGGTCCCAACTCCAGCATAGTGAGTAAGCAGATAACACATCACTTCTATTTAATCAATAAAACTAAAACTGAATGTTATAATACTGTTTATTCATCACTAACAATTCTTAACATTTGTAACCACAATCACTGGCAGAGCACTTGTGCGTTAAACGAGCTGTCCTGGGTTCGATTCCCGGTGGCAACCAAATATTTTTAATTCTGTATTGCTTTAAAAAAAAGCATGTGAAAAAGAGAGAATACATAGCTAATACATTATACTTTGTACTATAGTATGTTCAAAGTGTCCAATCAGATTGCTCAATCCGAGATGAATAAATTTCATACACACCTTCTAGGAGGTGAATAAGGGAAATATCTAATCAAAATTAGTTTTTGTGCGCTTCATAATATAGCCTAGAGCCATAGTACAAGTCAGTTGCACTCCTCTGTTTGGTTAGTGTGGGATTTGTGCTATTCTCGTGACATTGGCCCTCTAAATCCTGTACCAACCTACTCGTCTTGGTGTAACCTATACATATCAATTTATGAAACAATCACTGAAAATGTTATGTTCAGGAGTGGAAAATGGATAACAAACTTGACTCACAAATAACTGACATCATTCACAAACCATTGTTTATGATTTGAAATAAAATAAATACAATAACAAAATTCTAATAGTCATAATATGTGATAAGATATATATACACAATAACTCTTCATGTACTAGTCACAAATAGTTGCGTAGTAGTCATGAGTCTCTAATTCATTCATGTAGGCAGTATCTGCAGTTTCTTCATCTTCTCTTTGTAAGTAGTTTAATTCAAGTTGTTCTGGTTCTCTGTGATGTGTCTCCTCATCAGAAAGATTATCATTATTGTCTCCTTTTAATTGAACAGGAACACCGTAAGCAGGATTAGCAGTTAGTGCAGAATCTTCACAAGAACTCTTTTTTTCTTTTGTATATGTTCTACAGCATATTGGAGATAAAATATGTATTTTTATATAGATATGTATGTGAATCAATGCAGGAAATTCTAATTATTATCTTTTATAAGGAGAGTAAACAAGTTAATGTGTGTAAATATAACTGCTTAATGTTAGCTGCTAATTATGTTAATGTTTAAGTGTGCACTTTAAGGTGCTATTACAACACATTTATCTACAATACTGTGCAAAGGGATAAGCATAATCAGTGTTAGCATACTATCAACACTAAAGCAAATGTCCAACAAGAATTTTATTGCAGAATTACATATGTTTATTATATAACTCACCTTCTTTCTTTTGATATCATTTTATATTTCTTCAAAGTAACAATTAGCACTAATATTATTAGCCAACTGAAGATAGCAAAAGTAGATAGAATACCAATTATAATATAGAGAGTTGAAAATTCTGTATCTGAAATATAAATGAAAAAATATTCATTGATTGAAAGTTTTTCTATTTCTACTTCATCAAACCTTTCATCCTTTGACAGCTGTCTATACAATGTTCTGATGCACCTTCATTTAAACAGGTCACAGGGGAAGTAGAGATGTTGCTAACAGATAAAGAACTGTCTGTATGTGTGTTAGCATAGGTAGTAGATGACACCCAACTAGATGTCAGAAAATAGACTGCCGCTAATAGCACTCCTCCCCCAACCGAGACACAGTCACAGGACTGCACTGCTGGTTGGTGGCCTGTAGTGGCAAGACTTACACTGTGTTTTGCATCACATGCACACACACACACACACCAAGCACACACACACACACACCATGCACACACACACACCATGCACACACACACACCATGCACACACACACACACACCATGCACACACACACACACCATGCACACACAGACACCATGCACACACACACACACCATGCACACACACAGTATAGTGAATTAATAGGTCAGCTTCATATTGTAAACCACGACTTCATCATAGTAAATGCATGAATAAAATTCTGACATCAAAAGAGAGAGTCACTGAAGGATTAAAATGCCATTGAAGCCATATGCATAAAGACCATGAATATGGTTCACTACTTATCCCAAGGGAGATTTTTTTTTGATTTCTTTTTTTTTTGTAAAAACACCTGATATCATTAGTCCCAGCTATCCCCAGGCTTGGAGGACCACTTTTAGGGAGTACATGTTCTGCTATCTCAAGCTGTAGTACCACTACAAAGGCACCAGGAAAGCTAAGTGGCTAGAGCTTACACTCTCAGGGCTGACACAGCACTTGAACGACCTAAAATAAAACTGAGGTCCACATAAAATTTGACCACCATTTATCAGGGGAGGGAAGAAAACAAGAAACCCAGTCACCACATGACCAATCATTGAACCTTCCCTACCTAGTACATTAGAGAAGCCAAAATTACCACCTGCAAAGAAATTGGCAGTCTGATGTGCAAATGGATTGTGTGTGCATGACTGCAGTTCCCACACTACCACCAATCCCATCTGTCAACGCCATATGGCATAACGTGGAGGAATGGAGTGAAAAAATGAGGAGATAATGATCTGGAAGATAAATAGAATTCACTGAGAGGTGCAGAGCTATATATGTGACCGTCTACAGAAAAACCGGGCACAACGCGGCGTGCGTAAATATCGAGAAAAGATAGACCGATTTCTTAAAAATGTATTGTTTCAAGCCGACGGAAGGGAACGGTTAGGTCTATTATAGTGGGAACGACTTAAGCTATGACGATAAAACTTGGAGAGCTCAATATCTGGACGCCGACAACTCTGTAAGTGAAAAAAAATTTTTTTCGAAGGTGCCGCGTTGTGCCCAGTTTTCCTGTAGACGGTCACATATATAGCTGTTGCTGGCCTGGCGCTACTTCCTGGGGCAAGAGATTAATACCTAGTGGTGTAGATTAACACTTACATTCCATTCGTCACACCTCACAACGGACACAAACACACACAGAGGCACAAATGCAGCAAACGTTTCTAGAACAATATCTGCATCAATCACAGATCTGACGTATGTGCATGTGCTAACATGTGCTTTATTAACTGCATAATGCCTTCCCTGAAGTCCATAAATGATCTATTATTACCTTGTTGTGTAATCATTAATGAACACACAAACAAACAAACAAACATACATACACTCACTGAGTGCCCTTGGGATGTGCAGACTCACTTGCACATACATGTGGCAACACTTCACTCTCTTTCTTACTTGAGAAATTAAAACTATGACAATTATTTCCCCCATTTTTCAAAACAACGGCTAAAGAAAACAGGTAACACTATGTATGATATTGTGTGCAATGTGTGTGTGATAAATAAATCATTTAACTCAGATCTCAAAAATAAAATTATTAAATAAAACAACAACAACAAATAAATAAAAAAGCTGGGTTTGTTACGTACCACACTTCGTGATTGATTCTGACGTCCTTTGAGAGCTTGTGATGGATACACTACACACAAAAGCCTGGCATGTATTGACTTCCGCAGTCTGTCCGACCTGCAAGGTCGTTGAGTTAACGGCTGGAAGTGTAACAGTAGTAACGAGTGTTGGCTGAGGGTTCCACGAGAACATTGGCGGGTCATTCCAGTAGCCCAACACTGTACATAAGAGCTTGCCATCCCGCAATTCCACCGTGGGTTGAACAAGAACTGCATGCACACACATACACACAATGACATTAACTCCGCCGAAACCCATTATTGACACGTGTAAGCATTACTCACATGCGTAAGTTAACATACATGAATATAAACACTACACTTGTAAAAAAAATAGCTTGCCACAAGTAATCACTTACACAACACCATCAGATCAAAGTGTGCTGAACTATTCCCTTGACCATTCCCGACTCGGATGGTGTATCGACCCCTGTGGAAAAACTGGATATTCGTGAAAGTCAGCACGCCCGTGCTAGTGTTGAAGTCGACATGAGAGGACGACTGGAGGGGCATACCTTCATGGAACCATTCTAAGGTTCCTTCAGGCCTTCCAAGACTTACCATAGGAGTTATTACTAAGGACTGCTCTTGTGAGCTAGCCAGATGCGACGAATCAGCAAGGCTAACACTTGGACTTTCTAACAGAAATACAACAGAAGGTTAAGGGAGAGATGGAGCTATGGAAGGGTTTAAAAAGAAGGGGGGCACATAGACAGGGGAGCAGGATTATGGGTAAAGAGAGCAGAAAATGGCAATCGTGTGAACATGCCATGGGTATTGAAATAGGAGCAGTATGAAGATGGGAGAAGGTTGAATGAGTACATAACACAACTCACCAGGTACAAGGACTTCAAATTCACAACCTTCCAGCCTACCAACTCCCAAGTTTACTAGACATGAATAAGTGCCTGCTTCACCTGGCTGGAAATTTCTGAAAGTCAAGTTACCCAGACTCTCAATGTCACAATCGCACTCGCCAGAGCCCGAAGATGATAAAGCCGTGTTACCCCTATACCAGTCTAATCTTCGTAGTCTAGGAATACAAGTCACTGTGTGCCTGCTCCCAATAGCTGCTATTACTGGACTTTGTGGGTAAACTGAAAAATGTTCTGAAAAAAATATATAAATATAAAATTTAGAACATCACCTGCATGGAAAACAGTACATTTTCATGAAACCAAAGGGTACGATACCAATAAAAGTTGAAGCAATGACTTCTACAGTAATGCAGTTCCATCCCCATTCATTAGTACTCAGTAAACTTAAGGAAATTTTTTTTAATAAAGCCACTAATTACTAGATCTTAGCATGGGTGGTGCTTTGTTATAACATTGCACTATGTGCTTCTTGCTTAATGGTATTTCCAATGGATTCCCAACTTCAAAGTTAAAATACTATACCCCAAAATCTCACTGAACCAGTAACTGTCGTCAAGACAGTAAATTGACAATATTTGGTTAGATTATTTTTTACAATCCCATCCAAATGATGAATACCTAACGAACTCGAATGGGGTAATGGAAGAACTTACGCATGCATTCTTCTGTCGTGGAATAGGCCATAGTTACAATTGCGAACAATATCAGGAAAAATTGAACAGATCTTCCAGACCGCTTCATAATGAGTAAGTCAAGGAAAAAAACAAGTACTCAATATCACGACACACACTACCTTCGCTATAAACAAGATATAAGCCTAAGAACTACAGAACGAACACGGCACAGGTTTTGATAAATCACGCCTTAAAAGCTCTGCATTCCGTCGTGCATTCTAGGGGTCAGGAAAACGCGGCGGATATGACCAGCCACCGCCGCACATGAATTGTATACATGTAGTAGGTGCTAAACAGTAATACTAGTGATGTGCTTGAGCACAAATGGCGAGCGAGCCTAAAACTACACTATTGTTAAACGATTAATTTTAACTTCAACACTCAAGCTACTAAAAATAAGTCAAGTTTAAATTACAAGTATACGGTAAAGGGGACTCAATGCCATAGTAACCACTCCCTGCAACAGTTAGAATTGAAAAAAAAGCAACAAAAACAAGTAGCATTATTTACACGTTTTCTTTGTGATATTCTTTAGCTAAGTAAAGGCACAATACTTTCACATAACTGAACATACCTACACAAGGCTTACCTTCGTAGTTACTCTAGTGGACAAAGACTTTTCAAGCAAATACTGTTTAGTAGGGTTTATAACTGTGACAAATAGCTTATTAACTTACCACTTCCACTAACTCGAATAGAAATGGAACTCCGCTGAGTATTTGAGTTTTAACTAAGAATTCAGAGCTGTAAACAATTCAATTTTTAGAATGATACAGGTAATGATCGCTAAACGGGAGGATTCCGTTTAGTGAAGTTTGGGAGGGGTCGAACAACGAGCTAACACAAAAATACGAGAAGGTGAAAGTACAAAATGACATCCGTACGTCCAAACATAAACAAACACCCCCGATTTTCAATTGTGTTACCCCTGTAAGTGTCTCGTTCGCTACGCTTGCTTGCCAACTAGAAGTCGCTAGTGGGTGAGGGTTGAGGGCTGGAACCCTTAAACTACCTACATACTTTCCTTGCCTGTTTGTAGTTTGGCGTAACTCCATATCCGGTGGCGCTATGGATCGTGAAAAGTTAGCTATAAGTAATCTTGCTTAACTAGTGATGTGCTTGAGCACAAATGGCGAGCGAGCCTAAACTACACTTTTCTTAAAAGATTAATTTCAACTTCAACACTCAAGCTACTAAAAAAAAGTCAAGTTTAATACAGTAAAGGGGACTCAATGCCATAGTAACCACTCCCTGCAACAGTTAGAATTGAAAGGAAAAAAAAAGCAACAAAAACAAGTAACATTATTTGCACGTTTTCTTTGTGATATTCTTTAGCTAAGTAAAGCCACAATACTTTCACACAATTGAACATACCTACACAAGGCTTGCCTTCGTAGTTACTCTAGTGGACAAAGAATTTTCAAGCAAATACTCTTTAGTAGGGCTTATAACTGTGAATTAACTTACCACCGCCACTAACTCGAATAGAATGGAACTTCGTTAAGTTTTTGAGTTTTAGTAAGAATTCAGAGCGGTAAACAATTCAAATTTTAGGATGATACAAAGTAATGATCACTAAACCGGAGGATTCCGTTTAGTGAAGAGTTTGGGACGGGGTCGTACAACGAGCTAACACAAAAATACGGAGGGACAAAGTACAAAATGACATACGTACGTCCATATATTATATAAACAAACAAACATCCCCGATTTTCGATTGTGTTACCCCTGTAAGTGTCACGCTAACTACGCTCGCTCGCCAATAACTAGTGGCGAGCTTGAGTACAAATGGCTAGCGAGCCTTAAATAACACTATTGTTAAATGATTGATTTTAACAACTAACACTCAAGCTACTAAAATGAAGTCGAGTTTTTAAATTACGTATGCGGTAAAGGGGATTCAATGCCATAGTAACCGTTCCCGCAACTGTTTGAATTGAAAAAGTAGCAACATAATCAAGTCACTATGTACCATTAGGCCTCAAGTTGCCCCAGGCCCTGATGGATAGCGTAGGGTTCTTGTATAGGTATTTCAATCTGGCCGACAAAAAATGCCTTGAACTAGAGTTGTTTTAGTTAACTAAAACTAAAACCAAAACCCCTTAGTTTTGGGGTATTTTACTTTTGGTAAGAATAACTAAAACTAAGCTGTAGAGAACATGAAAAAACTAAAACTAATTATTTTAGAAGACA
>WLWI01005752.1_pt1 | contig 10302 bp, 7 predicted proteins | sample 6701501 | NCBI WGS metagenome assembly WLWI01 (sample SAMN12718690, study PRJNA515312) | sponge metagenome | isolation source: marine sponge | host: Mycale hentscheli | place: New Zealand: South Island, Marlborough, Capsize Point | collected 2014-11-01
TTATTTGAGATAATATTCATAGTAACTGAGCATGATTGGAAGTTAAAAGTAAAAGGAGAAGTGAAAGTTGTGCTGGAAGATTGCAAAGTGTTCATGCTATTAGCACCACACGAGTAACCAGAAGTTGATGCAGTAACTAGAGCTGAAGAATCTGATACATCTATTAATTGAAGAATTATAGGTGGAGCCGCAGGCAGATATTGTTTGACTTGGAACACGGTTAAGTATGTCTGAAACAGCTTCTTTCTGTTTCTTCGATGTGTGCTTGTATGCCCTAACTCCATCTAAGCAGCGGTGCCCAGTTACCTCCATGACTTGCTGCTCGTCCACCAGCATTATATAACCGAGTGGCTGCTGTAGCACGCAAGGAATGGTTCGTGCGAAAACCGGTAATGTTAGCTTCCCTGCAGAGACGAGCGCGAGCTTGCAATGTCCAACCGCGACGGAAGAGAACCAGCGTGTAGGAGTGGGCTTTGCCAGAGGTTTCAAGTAAAACGCATTATTCAGCCTGTCAGTGGGACATAAACTATTGTATAACTGGAAAAGCTGAACAAAACACCGATCTGAATTGCTTGGATTGTTGTAGTGCTGCACAATTTTAGGCTGAACTTTTCCTGTCTTTTAAACCGCCAGTCCTGGAGGTATCCTCAATGTATTCCAAATAAGGTCGGTCCCCTTCATTCTTGTGTAGGGTAATTTGACAAGGACTGAATCTTAATTTCCTATGCTCTTTTCCACTCCTCAAAGCAAAGTATAGGTCATTCATTACAACCATGGTATCTAATAGCTAGAGCTTGGGGATTTGACTTTCCTGAAAGTCCTCTCTGCCATAAAATTTCCTCTTCTTCTATAGATAAAGGCTGAAGTGAATTTGGAGGAAATTCCTCTCCGTTTTGTTTTCTTACTTCAAGACGATAAGGCACAATTTGGTGGACAATTCTTGGGTAGATATTTCTTTCAGGGGTGTAACTTCTTCTCCGTACTCGGTAGAAATGTGTGCACACCATTGTTGCCATACATTGACACAGTATTTTGTGTCAGCCATGGTCTTAGAAGGTATAGCACTAAGCTTTTTCACAATACATTACATAAATAGCTAACAAAGAAGAATCCACTCTAACATCATTTTGCCACAATTGTGTCATAAATAATGAGCTCATCACAATGTTTTATTTATTCATAATAATGCCTTCACATCATATTGAAAGTATTTTCCTTGTATACAAATTCCGTAAAAAATATAATGCACACTAAAGTATTCTTACACTTACAGTAAACACCATATAAATAATGGTAAAAACAATTCAAATTAGAGTGTAAAAACTCAATACTTGCAATACAGTTAAGCAAGCTAGTTTACATGCCATTGTGTTTAGGTACGTTACAATTTTATCTTCTCTTTGCAGGATCATGCACCTTCAATATTTTTACAAGTTAACTAATCCCTATGACTATTCCTCTATACTCTAAAATTGCATATTTTGGTATTTAGCTTTTGTAAGTGTTTAATATAATATAAGTATTGTCACACCAAGTTCAAGGGACATTAAATTTTGCATTAAAATATTTTAATTTAAAGCTGACTAACTTTAAAATTATTTGTTTAATTATTGTTATATTATTTTTGAAAACATTATAATCAGTAGCTAGTGGCATAATATTTTCTATATGTTTTTAAATGTAACCACACTGCTAGTGAATTATCAGAATTCGCTTCTATTGCCTTGCATCATGTAATAGCTACATGCAATTGAATGTCGTTATTGAAATATTATTGATATATGAAGTTATTGTAGCTATGTGACTTGTAAATTTCAATAATAATAACGGCCACCAGATTTATTACAATTATTTTATAATAATAATTACTAACACTTTAGATATAATTAAGTTATTATAGCAATTGTTGCTGAATTGCAATATCTAAGAAGTTTTTCAGACACAACTAATAAATTTTAACTTCTGACAGATAAAACAAAGAAAGTGAACATATAATTGCTTTATTTTGTTCACACTCTGACCTATGATGTCTATGTGATACAGTCAGCACTCACTAAATCGTAACAATTTCCTACTATAGAACCACTGAGCTACTTCTCCTTCCACTTCATGATAACTAAGCTAAATTATCACAACACGCATTTACTTGCCATGTGTTTAGTGATTCTCTGTCTTGAAGGTGTATACTGCATCTTAACATTATCTAACTGCATGATACCCCTCAACAGATGTTAAAAATTATAATAGTCAACATAGCTAATGTTGACATAAAGTACAAAGGGATAATAATGACCTCAGATAATTCAAAGTAAAAGAATACACAATGACTCTTGACTAAATAAAACAGTAAAAAATGAACACATGTAAAATATTGTTGTCTTTTTTCTAACGTTTTGTTTATTCTCACTTTGATTAAAAAGCGTCTAAAAAAACTAAAATGTACCTTAATTTTGATAAAAGCCTTATGTTTGAGCCAATTGCTGAAACCATATTTTATGTTGTGTGAAATTCTGCCTGCACAGCACGTCTATTAACTACTTTGCTATATCTTCACTTGCTATTAATCCTATTTGCTTAATTTACAAATTACATATACAGCATTCATAGTACAGCACCAGTAAACAATATAAAGATACTGATAGCAAAATTATCTTTGCTGAAAATAAATGCTAAATTCCAAAGTTATATTATCCTTTTTAACAGGAATTCCAGATCCTCCCAGTGAACTGGACATACTTCTGAATGACTATTCATTGATGGCATCATGGGATTATAGAATCATTCCTACAGTATCTGTTCATTTCACTATTACTCTCACATTCTTGACTCTAAGTCAATTGAAAGACATCACTGAGTATGTGACTGATACTGACTCCTATAACTTCACACTGGAAGGAGTGAGGTCATGTGATCCCTTTACCATGTGTATCACAGCTATAGTAGGACAAAGTCCACCTTCATGTGTAATCAAGACTCTACCTTATATACCTACTACAATGATACTGAATATTCATTAATAAGAGTTGGGAACTCCTACTCATTAAACCTGACAATACAGGTATTGAAATGTTTTTAACTTGATTCATTCATTCATGTGTACTTGTTGTAAAGAGGGCACACTGTGCTGCAATGTGTGGTATGTTGCTCTAATTCTAGGTCAGAATACATAATCTGCCAACATTGACTTCACAATCTGTCAAAGCAGATTCAGTGTCAACAATAATCTTTACAGGATTAACAGTTTGACCATAGTATCAAACAATAGCTTAGGAACATCATCCAGTGAATCTCTAAATTTCTGTATGTAAGTTGATTTAATTATACTCTTTATGTCCCAATTATTTCAATATTATAAGCTGCAACTTTATTAATTTGTATAAGTAATTATAATTATTGTGATCTCATCTGGATAACTTTAGACCTTATATACTACCAAACCCTGCTTTTAATAGTCTTGAAAATTATTTAAACCTGATGTTCTATGCTGCAGATAGCTTATGTAATATTCACAAGTGGATAGTTCCTATGAATTATCATCTACTAATAGTACTAGCATTGGTTCTATAATAGGAAAGAATTATGAGGTAGTGAGTATTGATGTAGACACATATTACAAGCTCACTGTCATCAATGGAGGTTATGTGATTTCAATATAACAATTGTATGTTCACTCCATTTCTTTATGCTCACCAGAAACAGATTGTCAAAAATATTATGAGGTAATTTTATGTATGATATTATTGTGTTTATGTAGGTGCCAGGACAGCTACTTTCACTTCAGCAACAATTATTATTAATAATAATAGCATATTAATTACATCTGTATCAGTAAAAGTACTTGTGCCTATTTTATTAATTGTAATAATACTGGTGGTTGCAGTTACTCTCATACTTTTAATCAGAAATGGTAAGATACAATAATATGGCAATGGTAATTAATAATAATAATAATGTTGTTCCCCCTCCTGTCCCACAACCATCGCCATTGCATGCCATGTCCAGCTTCCTGAAGGACAGCAACATACCGGAGGGAAACCATCTCCAGGTAGCGTCCACTGATAGCAGTGAGATGACCGACTTCTGGGACATGGTGCGAAGGTGAGGATGTAACTGGAAGAGTGGGAGGGGGTTGGGGATGTCTCTCGTTGGGGTTCCAGGTTGGACTTATAGTAGTTTGTGTGAGGCTGTTTTGGATAGTGGTTTGGTACTAAATGTGTGTGCTAATGCACAATGTGTGTGGGCGTGTGAGAGAGAACACTCCAATAGATAACATTGGTTGTAAAACAAGAGATATGTAAGCATTCAACAAATTTATATGTCAATATTTTTAATAAAATTTACTTGTATGAAGAACTGGAACTACGAAAAGAAAGTCTACAGACGTATGTATGAAAAATATTATTTTTAACTACATGTGTCAATAAAATTCAATCATTGCATTTTGTGTAATAGATTTTATTAAAATTATAAGACACTCTACAAATTATTATTGCCTATGTTTTTGTTGAAAACATTATTAAAATCTGTACATGCAAGAATAATAATATTAGCTAGGTTTACACATAGTGAGTGATGAATAGCTGAATAATGCTAAGGTTTAACTTTTAATGCTAAAATTCCAATTTTTAGTGCTGTGAGAAATTATATCAAAATACACTATTCGTTGCTAGAAATCACTTTAATAGATTCTTGTAAAATTAGTGCATTTTAAGAGCTGATGTTCAACTAATTAAATTTAACTTTGGACAAAATATATATAATTAAGAAAATTATTAACCAAAATTTATAAATTATGATGGAGAGGACAAAAATAATAAATTGTTTGTAATATTTTTTTTTATTTCTCGTTAGATTTCACATCAGTATGACAACAATGTATCATATGGTGTGGTTAATGTCATATCTACTCCATCAACCGTTGACTTCACCTGTGAGACTAATCTGTCATATGACATTGTGAAGAAATCAGATTGCTCCACTGTGTCACAACCTAGTCCTACTCCACTTTATGAAAGTGTGTATTAGAACCATGATAGACATTTTATAACAATTACTTTGTTTTTGTTTTTGTGTTGTATTACTTTTTTGTTGTTATTGCAGTAACTTTATTGTACAGGAACAAACATTACAATTTTTTATTGTATGCAACTTTGTTGTAGGATAACTTAAGCATTAATATATAAAATATAGAAAAGTATATTATGAGTTTTGAATATTGACCTTTTGAGAGTAGCCATAGGTGGGTAATATTAGATAAAAGATATTAGTAAAAATGAATGAACTCTAGATTCTTGAATAAATTTAGGGGTCTCTTTCAGGATTTCTATTTGCTGTGATAATGCAAAAAAAAATCTCACAATGATTAGCTACAAGAATGTAGTAATCAGAGCAAGTATCAATCACATACACAGTGATGTCTTATAATTGACTTGTCCTCAAGAGAATTGAAAGTAGTATTGCAACAGCACAGACACAATTTATAGTAATACCAATAATAGTCTCTTGATTGGGAAATTTATCTATAATTCCCGTCAAATGTGTTGCAAATACGATAAACTAGTATGTTCTCACTTAACTATTAATTTCAAGTATTGAGTCCAACAGTCTCCAGTGACTTTAATAAAATCATGTTGTGATTACTCTATTATGATAAAGTTATTATTCTCAGACTTAATTGTATTGTCAAAAAAGGAAGGACAAGATATTGTAAAAAAAATTGTGATTATAATTCCCATAATTGTGAGTATAAAAAAACAATTACAGAAGAATACACCATGAGTCAATAGTTAAGCAGGCCAAACAAATTAAACTTACTAATTGTGATTTCGCCTCAAACAACATGCAGTACTTCTTTTCTATGTCAAAGACAAGCTGTATTTTGGTTCTGTGGTTACAAAACCTTTATAATTAATCAAATTTATATAAGGTATATTTCAATACAAAGTTATAGACAATCATAAACATTATACTCTATTTTGCACCATCCACCCCTAGTATTGTCTGAATTTGTTACCCCTGTATAGCTCACTCACCATCAGCAAGACCTTTATTCAGACATGTTAGTGATGGTGTTACTTATCCCTCAAATGTTTGTAAAGTTCTCGTGAGATTTGCTTTGCATATAAACAAGTACTCATCTGAGGATACATATTGACAGCAGTCTGAAGCTGTTTTATTATCATAATGGCAGTGTGGATTACAAAAACACCAAAGCTATAGTAAACTCGCATCGATGTCATCTATAATCTGTGACTCCATAGTGATAGTGTTTATAGTCAAGGTTGTTTCCTGCCCAGTAAATTAACCACAAATTGTTTTTATAGTCATGAGTCATTATAGACTGATAATGTTAAGTAGTTACTTCCAGACTGTAAACATGCACAACATCTCCAGTAGGTTATGGAGTAATTTTGTTTAAAATCAAGGAAAATCATTTGGGTAGAGAGAGCTGATTTCTTGTCTTGTCAAACATTTATGTTTTGAGGTAGAGTCAGGGTTAACAAAAACTGTAATTATAATGCATAATAAAGGTGAGTTCTAAACATGATTAAAGAAGGTTACATCATGTAGTGAAAGGTTATACTGGCTGTAAACATCGTTACCTTTTTAATTGAGTTGTTAATTATTTACATTATAGTATATGATTTTTTTGTCAATTCATAAAAACACTAGTAGAGAATGTTAGAAAACTCACTAATGCTGAGCTGTCACTCAAGAAGTATTTCATGAAATGCACAAGAAATAATCTAAAATTAGTTAGAATTTAATTACTATTAAATTTGCCAATTGGTGTAAACACATTATAGGATGAACTAAAACAATTTTCAGTTAGCAAACACACGAAAGTAACAAACAATTATATGTGCTGTATGTTTAGTTGCACAATTTCCACCAGTGCTACGTCAACAAACACGTTGTATAATAATATTCTATATAGTTGCCAAGACTTTGCACTACACAAATAATGCATACATATGATTGGTTTATTTAGATTCCTGATTGTTGACATGGCTGTTGTAATAAGATATTATTTTAAATCGTGTTAATTTTTCTGTGGTTTATATTGATTATAATTTAATTTTTTTCTGATTCCATGAGTGACCATTTGATTTATATTAAAAGTACTGAAGCTATACAAAGGTTTGGTTTAAGGCTGAGGAGGGATACATGTGTATGGACTAAGAGTTATATGTAGAGTTTCTTGGTCATTTTGTGGGCAATAGTGTTTAGGCTGTTCGTAAACATCATGTGAAATTTTTGTTCTTCCGATTTCCAAGAAATACTTGAGAGCTTTTCTGGGCTCTATAGGATATTATAGAAACTTTATTCCTAACTTTCAATTATTCCTCGTTGCTGACACCTTCTACCTCTGCCAAGACACCCAGTAAAGTTCATTGGTCCTATATCCCTGACACCCTGTTCATGTTCCAATGATACACACTAAGCTAGCGGATATAATCACAAAAACAATATGCAATATGTTGCAATTTGCTACAGTAATTTAACTCATTCTCACACGAAAGAAAGTTAACTTTTAGATTGTGGTTAAACAAACAAGTATAATATACATATTTATTTTTACAGTGGCAATTATTATGAGTCAGTTGGCTTCATTTACAATAGTGCCAGTGGCAAGAGTGTAATTATTGCTAATCACACAATTGATATTCTCGTGATAATAAATAAATAATAAATATTTATAGTGTGTACAAAGCATAATGAAACCTCAGGAGACATAACAACCCAATAAAATAACATATCAGAGAAGAAATGTACAAATAACTTATCAAAACAACTTTTTGTTTACTTTCATAATGCCTTTCACTAAGCCAAAACTGATATTAACTACATGTCCCCACACTGTAGGAAATGTAAGTTTCCTACTACTTATATCCATCATTGTAAATCTCACTAATGTAAATAGTTAAAATGGAAGTAAATATAACAATCACTGGATTGTATCGCCATAGTTACTGCACTGACACAATTCTGTCATTCCGATTTATTTTGTTGTTGTTATTGTTTTTATTTCTTATGTATAGCTATTTACCAGGAATTAATTTCATGATTAAGGATTATTGATCATCAATTCCGTATCTTTGTTTTTTTTTCTTTACATTATGATAAAATATTTTGTTATTTTAAAATATTTAATTTTATTACGTACATGGATACGTAAAGAAATGAAGTGTTTATTAAAACGGTAATTGTGCTTAGTAGTCTCATACAAAAACACTCCACTGATACTTAATTCTAATTCTATTTTTTATGCATTAAGTAACAGGTCAGTATTCATCTACCCTCACTGCGATTATTCTTCATTCATCATTGTTGTATTATTCTCGTAGACTGACGTGTATTGGAGGGAGCGTTCCCTTACTTGTAGCTGTCTATCGTAGTCCTATACTTACTTACTAGAGCTGAGACTAGTTCCAATAAGGTGTTACATACAATATTGTTATTTTGTATCATTAAACATGAGAAACTGAATCAACAGTCTTGAATAACAGTCTTGTATTCATGAAATTGCATTGATATTTTGTGATATAATACCCATTTCTTTATTATAGATAAAAAAAAATAATGTAAGTTGATGATGGAAAATTAAAGTAGGACTTTAGTAAGAAATCGTTCATTGTCATGATTAATTGTTTTATTAACTGCACTGTTATGATGAATTAGAAATAGAAATAGAATAAAATTTTAATAACTGAGAAATGATTATGATAAGTGGTTGAAAATATAAGTGTTATTGAAACCTTATCAAGCACACTGAAATAGAATGATACTTTAACCTGACAACACAATCTATAAGAGCACTGTGGTGCAAAAATTTACAAGTTTTGTACACATGATAACTTCCCAAAGTTTTACTTCTTGAGTGTGGTGTTTACTCCTCATATGGAAATGAACCACAATATACTATATTGAGTGACATGAGAGTCATGATTAATGATAGAAAAAGCTTTAATTTGGGTACTTTGTATGTAGTGAAAATTTCATTGTATATAAGTTGAGGTCACAAAATTTACCTTTCATGGCATATTAATTTTCATAGTTATTTCTTGACAATTCGTTTTATTATATCGCTCTTAATATTTCATTTTTGAGAGTTGCATGATTGACCTTTTGATGTTAGACATGCAGGTGGCTTCAATTTCATTATAGACTTAAACATTCTTATGTAATGTAAACTAGTAAAAGGAACCTAAAATCCCCAAATTTATACCAACATCAAGGCTAATAACACTGGAATTTATGACCCCATACTCAAGTGCAATGAGTCTCATAATGTTTTAAGATCTTGTCCAAATGGTTGAATTCTACCAACATGTTTGTCTAGGTTGGTTTGTGTAAAGAAAATCAAACAGTATATGTGAGTTCTCCCTTCTCTAGAAAGTTTTGTAGCTATGTACTGTTCACATCATATTGAAAGTTTATTTATCTTCTAGATTAAAGAATGATTAGTCGGTAAGTTAACAATAATTATAGACACTGAAGTATACTTGTGTTTATGTAATACAGCGTAGGAAGAACAAACCATTATAATTTTTTTTGGTGTTACTGTGGTATCTAGTGCCTATTAATGGTATCACCCTATTGGTATTTAATTACTGAGATCATGTATATTACATCCTGTATTAATACACTTTCTGTATCATTCCCTATCCAATGAGTTGTGTACAATCACAGGATTGATTCAGATGTTTTACATATAATTAGTTTACACCAATAGCAAAATACTATTTACAGAGTATACTATCTACATTGTCTGTTGGTATTCAGTTCATCCAAGTAGATTATAAAAAACACTTCACTAAAGTTTATATGGTAGCTAGTTGTAACTTCTGACAAAAGTAGTTATAATATTTTTACAGTACAAATTTAGCTATAAAGAATTTTTTTGTAATGTATAAACAACTTCATGAGTTTTTCAAAACTGATCACTGGAGAATACTCATGTAAGGATGAGTATGTACAAAAATTTTAATTTGTATTTTTCCAAGCTATGCTATAGGTATGTTTGTTAAGAAGTATCACGCACTTAGCCATTATCATAACTATTATAGGAAGAAGGAAAAACTCAACAAAATCATACATATTAAAGCTTAATTTATGCTGCAACAAATCCACAAGAGCTAAACTAACAATAATATAATAAATTGTGATTTTTGTTAGAGTACTACACATGTACCATAAATACACTAAACATTAATAATAAATTAACACAAAAAATGTAAGTGAATCATTGTCATGAAGATCAGACTTAGTTCTATTGCACACTTTCATAAAGTGGAACTG
>WLWI01005754.1_pt1 | contig 10300 bp, 8 predicted proteins | sample 6701501 | NCBI WGS metagenome assembly WLWI01 (sample SAMN12718690, study PRJNA515312) | sponge metagenome | isolation source: marine sponge | host: Mycale hentscheli | place: New Zealand: South Island, Marlborough, Capsize Point | collected 2014-11-01
CGGCTTCTGTCACCATTACATACAACACCAACACCACCCCCCCACAGCCCCCCCCCCCCTCCCCAGGCCCCCACCCCCCCCCCCCCCCCCCCCCCCCCCCTTCCCCCATGTCTCAAGACAGGGGGGAAGGGCTCTCCTTTTGTTTGGAGATTTGTGTACATGGATGGCTTTTTATTGAAACTATTGTTAGATATCAATATTGTGCATGGTACAAGGTCAACCATGTCTTTCCCATCAGTATATTATGATTACATACTGTACAGGTCCTGAAAAACTATAATTGAACTGAGCAATGAAGTTGTCGACCTGTTGGTAATGACTTTTTGTGCATTGAAATGAAAAGAAGGATGCTATTCTTGTAGCGAACTTAAACACATGAATCCGTTAGTTAATAAAGTAAGCAAAATTCATGTGTTTAGGTTCGTTTTTCATCTCCATAATAATGGGGGAGGGGCCAATTTTATTAGCGGCATTCATAATATAACCCATGTTAGAATGTTGACAACTACTTTTTAGCTTTATTACTTACTAACTGTATTCCAGAAAACATGTTAAGATATTTTTTTCTCTTTTGGATGTAATGTAACTATCCCATAACTTGCTCCTACCCATCTGAAATTTCAACTTCAGCGTAGCACTAAAGTTGGGCTTCCAATAAACCAGAGAAGAGAAACTACTAGGAAGCGTTTTCCATTTCCTCTTAACTTTCTACTGAGGTGGGCTCTGAGTTATCTTTTCTTTACTTTAGCTAGCTATCATAAGGATAATCATATACCTTGGTTAGCTAACCAACCACAGGTGTTGTGCATAGTAAGTTGGATTTAACAAGTTATATAATATACAAGCTAAATTTTTGTTGTGTACAGTTTTCTCTTGTGTTTGAGAGAGGCTTCCCAGGAAGAGGTATAGCTCAAGGCACTTGTAGTGGAAGAATTGAGAATTTGTTTGGAGAATTCACTTCAGAAATGGTCTTTAAGATCAACTGTCCAAAGTCAGCTAATATGATGTTTTCTATGTTCAAAATTAGCATTGTTTTCTCAGTTCCGAGCAGCCACACTAGGACGAATCAGACTGTGAATGAATCAGCCAGTCTCATTCTTAGCTTCCAGAGAAGTTGTGAGCAGAAGAGCAACAATAGTGTACCTGGAGAATCATTCAGCCATAGTGGGGTCAAGGAATTAAGCATGTTGTTGTTATAATAGCTCATCTGGACTTTGACAAGAAGTCGAAAAGTCGGATTAAGTTTTAATTAAAATATTGGCTGTTAGAACCCTCAAAATTTGCTATTATTACAATTATTTCAGCTGAGAATGACTGAATCACGTTGATGTTGCTTTATTGACCACAGAGGAAGAAAACATTGTACTTAAAGTGCTGCAGTCCAAGAAGCAGCTACTACATGTATCAATCCTTTCTGCAATTACAAACAAAAGTGAATAACAGTTTCTTTGATTATGTGGCGGTATTTCACCACAAACATACTATAATGCCAACATGAATTTTCGTGTGTTACACAAGCCTTTTAAGTGGAAAAAGAATCCTAAACATTCACCAGTCACTGGACTTTATATCAGTCTATTGCTTTCTCTAAAATGGATATGCAAAGATTGGTGAAAGGTTTAACTTTGTAAATTAGAGAGATAATAAAAAGAAATTAATTAATTAATTTTACACATACTAAACACACGAATGTTCTTTGAAGTGGACGTTTGGGACTATTCAGCACGTTGAGGACTCGATCCCGCGTAGTCAGTTGACTCGCACTACACTAACAGAAGCAGAGTAAAGTGCAGTGAAGACCTACTATAAGTGCACGTGGGTATAACGTCAGAGTTCCACAAAGAACAGTCAACTGACTACCTGACTCCGTCAGAAGATTTCTATACAACGAATAGAGACAGAGTTCGTAAATATCTCCTCAGTCTCCCGTTGACTGGATCCTCTGAATATAGGTTGTCTTAGCTAAGAGAAAGACCCGATATTTAATTACTTAGTAGGTAGAACAATATTGATTGACCAACAGGTGGCAATGTACAGAAAGAGACAAAACTAGTAACTGAAGTGAATGACCTGATAGTGATCTAGTCAAGGAAATAAGAATAAACGAGCATGCGTGAATAAATAAGCATGAGTGAATAATAATGTTAATAATGGAATAAAACTTAATGTCGTAGGTGTTCTGGCAGTTAAGGGTTCGATTCCGAACGGTAGATATTGTTATTTCTTCAGTGTAGCTAGCTAGTAGACAATAGTTTTGTTAGCTGAAGGAAGTTTAGATTTTATATAAGAAATTGACAATACAATGTACATGCTACATAAGTAAATAATAGCTAGCTATAGACTAAGTTCTTGTTCTGTTGCAACATTTTCATATCAAACTATTCTGACTGGAAATCATCATGACTCTTGAATCCTTGATTTATGGGGAATGCTTTGTAGACTCTCCTAGATTTAGGGGAATACTAGCTCAGTATGAGAAAGAGCTAGAGGAAAATTCTGCAGCTATAAAAACCTTGGTAAAAGAGTGTCGTAAAATGATGAAGGCAAATGAAGGTAAGTGGAAAGAGTTAGCAAAGTAAGCATTGGTGAGATAAATATGGTTATTCAGCTAAGTGAAAGGTAACATTGATACATTATTTCACTAACACCTCTGTAATGATCATTAAAAGTTTGCAACTGTGTTTCACAAAATTATTGACTGTGTACCTGTCATAATTTTACCATGCTTGGTCAAAACATCATGGTGCACCTATATAGTGCTATCTCCTGCTCTCAAAGTTCGAATAATTCAACATATCTGAATTATTTTTGCACTATTTGTAATTTTTTTCTTCCAAACTTTATCCTTAGCCCCATTAGAGTGCCAGTTAGTAAGAGGTCCTCATTGAAGCCCTTCTTGGTCACTTCCTGATAATCATTCTTTTCTCCATTGTTCTTTTAACTTTCACAGGGTAAACATGTACAACCATAACAAAATCTTAAACTGTCTTGATAGTTAGAGTTAACAAAAATTTTACAAGGTGGTAGAGGTTAACAAACTAGTCATCAACATATATTATACACCAATTTACGATTTAGTTGTGGTTGTCAATGGATACTTTTCAGGCAGTGTTTGACTAGTTAGTCTGGCATCACTGACCCTTTACCTTACCTATATTGGTGGGCGGGGAGGAAAGAAAGGGTCTGGTAGCTCTAGTATCAACGACTTGTGCAAATGACATCACAGGTTTATTACGTCATCATTAACACGTAGGCTAAAATCAATCGTGAGTTTTGTTGCAAGTAAACATTTTGTTGCAAGTAAATATTTTGTTGCAAGTAAACATTTTGTTGCAAGTAAACATTTTGTTGCAAGTAAACATTTTTTTGGAATGCCTCGTTGCGACCATGGTGTTTCAATAATGAATAATGCAGAACAACAACAATAATAATGGCTGGTTCACACTTGTGTAGGAGTTGGTCATAATACAAGTGACAAAACATTGGAAATAAGTAGGGAGAGCTACAAATTTTAAAATTCCCTTTCATCTGCTCTGGCTTACCAGAAACTCTAACTCCTAAACACGCTCTTTATCACTTGATCTTCCACCGCTAACAACGCGGAATAAACTGGGACGCATTGAATATGTGGTTGAGGAATGCGCATAATTAACGGTTCTGCAATCTGATTGGAGCGCCACTGTCTAAAATGGAATAATGAAGAGTTTGGGTACTTTAATACAATTACTATGATAGCTAACGCTATACTTTGCTCGTTGTTTATGTTTAGAGTTACTGGTAATTTGAGGTAGTCAGAATGGCTTAAATTTGATACTACAGAAAAGTTACCATTACTCAGGATATTAAGGTAAGAAGTAATATTGTATTTGCTTGCTACAATTAATGGTCAACTGCTATAAATACTCTTTTGCATGAACCAAGCTAAAATACATTTAGGCAGGCTCGCTGATATTTGTGCTGATATGCACCGCTAGTTTGTCTATAATATTATGTGTGGACTGTTTATGTCATTTTTGTACTTTGACTCTCGCATTTTTATGTTTGCTTTGTGGTCTAACCCTTCCCATACATACCTCCACTAGCTAAACAGAATCTTTCTGTTTAGCAATCCCGTATCTCACGAAATGCATTAGGTAGTTTCTAAATGTCACAAGACTAACTTAGGTAGTTTCTAAATGTCACAAGACTCACTTAGGTCTTAACAACTTACTGTCAGACTCAACATTGCGTGGTAATTCTTTAGAACTTCTTGGTTTCTTAAGCCGCAAAATGCTACGGCGAAAGGTTACTAGTCTATTGAGACCCTTTACCAGACGCAATTAAAAAAAACTCGGCCGTTTGTAGTAGCTGTGAATGCTCATTGTCATAGGCTACTGGTAACTCAGATGGTCGGACAGCGATAATAGAGACTACAGAAAATACTAGTACTCTGACAATTGTGGTAAGAAAGTATAGTTTCAGATTTGTTAGGTATATTTTGATCACAAAGGCTGCGTACTTTTACTTTTAGAAGGGGACTTATAGATACTACTGAAGAATTTCTTTTGTGCACAGGCTCGCTCGCCATTTTTGCTCAAGGGTATCACTAGTAAGTGTACAGGCACGCTAGCGTTATGTTTGATTCACCTATTCTATAGGATAAGATAGATACATTTTCTACAGTGTGGAGGATAGGTGTAAAGATAGATAATTTTCCTACAGTGTGAGACATGCAGGAAATTTGAGTTCCTGCCTAGTTCTACCTACATAGCAGCCTGAAGTAGTGATTATTCAGGAATGGTGGAAGTTGCTTCAAAGTGGGAGGGGGGTTGGAATGGGATGGGCACCCTGCATAACAAACCAATTTATTTTCATAAAAATCAATTCTATAATATTCATGAAACAAACATAAATTATAAGTTTCCCAAAGCAATTCAATGCTTAAATCTGCATAGTGCATGCCTCCCTATGCTCCCCTAAGCAATAAATCTGGGGGGCTAGCAACTCCTGGCTTCCTATTCCAACACCCTTGATCTTTGTATGATGGCCTAGTTTAAATTGTATTTGTATAGAGAGAGTATGGTTATAAGCTTCTTTTTTTTTTCTAACTCAACCTATATGTTATTAGTCTGCTCCTCTATGCACATGCAATCATGCTGCTTTCACACAAATACTATAAAAGGGACACATGGCTGCTGGCATGGGGAGTTTACAATTCCAATATAATTCTTATATCAATGAAAAAATCTCTTTCACAATATGTCATGTATTTCTGAAAGTGAATAAAAATTTCATGATTTAAAGGAATATATGACTTTTTTCTTAATTTGTTCTCAGAATTTTCAAAAGCTCAAGAAGAATTTGCAAGTTCGCTGCGTAACTTTTATTTCAATACTACCAAAGAAAGAGAAAAGGACAAAATCTTGATTGGTAAATTCAGTTCCCTAATTATTCATTCCTGCACATTAAAAAACAACAACATTCTATAGTCACTGCACTATGATGATATTATAGTATATTTGATAATGGCTATATTTAGACGATTTCCTATCGAGTACTTCTTGCTTTTTAGTTGGCATTGAAGATTCTCGTCGCAGAATGGTAAGTAACTGTATTATTTGTTTAAAGGAGTGTTTGTATGTGCATATGTGCACGAGTCAGCTTACAATTTTGTTATGGTTGTCAAAGGACACTTTTCAGGCAGTGAATGTTCTCCCCTTATTGTATAATGAGTGTAATAAATTATTCATAATACGTTGGATATACAGTAGACCCTCAGTTATCCGAACCCCGTTTATCCGAACTCTCGCTAATCCGAACACCATTTTTGGGGAATTATAATGATATTCATTGGAATTTTGCTGTGTATTAAATAGATAAGAGATTAAGACCCCATTCAAAATGACTTATTTAGAATATTCGAACATTTCAAATATCCGAACAACCCTCGGTCCTGAGGTGTTCGGATAATTGAGGGTCTACTGTACTAACTTTAGACACTATAATTATTTGCACTAGCCTGACTGTTCTTAAGTTTAGATTAAAATATCAAATTGACCTGAAAATTTTCTAGCATCTGTTTTTTGCTCTATTTAGATTAAAACAATACCTGAACGTCTAATTGAAAGCCTAGAAATGTTTAGCAATGATAAAGTAAAGAAGGCCAAGGTTAGTCTATGTAAGATATTCAACTATTCAATAGCATTATAGCTATATTATGTGGTGTACGTAGGCTGAAAAGAAAATATTCAATCAAGAGTCACACACTTACTATGCTTCACTTGAACAACAGCTGTGCAAAAAGAAGGAAGAAGACCGAATAGCAGAGGTATACACTTGGAAATGTTGTGTTAAGTTACATTTCTAGTACGACTTAATTGCTGCAAAATTTGTATTGCATGTTCCAGTTATGTTTATTGATAGTGCAATATTTTTATTCCTTTAGTTGTAATATTTTATGCAATAAGTTTCAAAGATTTGTCGATATGTTCCTATATGGAATTTTTGTGCGATATTTTACTTATGCCCTGAACAGCAAGTGGAAAACAGGGATGTTCATGACTTCTTTATGGAACACATATTCATATTCGATTTAGGCCATTCTGACTAGTAGGTATCTTTAACCATGAATGCCCATTCCACTACAAGTTATTCTCAAGCAAGTGATGGGGCATGCTCTTTGAGAAGCATCATCAGCTAGAGGATTGTCACTTTTAACCTTAACCTTCCTCCCCACCTTCCATATCCTGGTGTATCTTCTGATACCACAGCAACAAGTACTTTCTTTCTAGCATTTGAATTAGAACTGGGACCTATTTGGCTGCTAGATATATTTCCTCAATGGGACAGGTAGACCCATAGGCATTAGTGTTTATATGTTATAATTAAGTCATTGAATATTGAGATTGCCATATCTCAGGCAATAACTTGGTGACTTAGTGAGTAGTAATCTTACTATTAAATTTCTAATTTGAAACATCATGTGAAAATCAACTTATTTAGTAGTATGATAAATATTGATAGCTGGAATAGCATCATTAGTTACTGTTATTTCATTGGTTGATTTTCATAATATTAAAGAATAATTGTTTACAAGCTATTCTATTCTTGTTTATGTGTATAATTGTTTTTAGTTTGATGACAATTTAAGAACAAAAACCAAGGAGTTCCATGGTTTCATTTTTGAGTATGTATCTAAGCTGCAGGATGTCCATTCTCAGAAGATATTTGATCTAGTAGAACCAGTAAGCACTGTAAAGAAGTAGTTATAGTAGTATCAATGAAAGTGTGCACATAGTGTATGATTAAGAAGTAAGACTTCTTGCTATTAAATTTATAGCCTTAGCTGTCATCTAATCACATGGGAATCTATACTATTTATGTATATACTTTGATATCAATAATTATATATGTATGTTTATTCTATGCAAGATATTTTCACAATAGTATTTATTGTTAGGTTTATTACTCTGAGATAACTCACAGTATCTGACAGTGTTATCTCATGCTGTATAGCACACACTGGAGGCTATATATCTAATACCAGAATGCACCATTCATTACACCTGACTCATGTAAATAATGTATACATATACATGCATGCGTATACACATAATGTGTATAATATATGTAGGGTTTGAAGAATAATTGCTGATGTGTTCATGGAAAAAGTAAAGGGATATTTTGTTTTGAAGGGAAAATAAAGAATCATTAAATTGCATTATCCAAAAAAATGTTCTCAAACAATATAGTGAGATGCACAAAATAGGGATGGCATAAAGTGGTATGCTATGGTTATTTCAGGTAATTTTTTTTATACTTATATGATGCTTGTTTTATGAGCAGCCACTACGTCTCCATATAAAGTTGACTGTCACAGAAAATATTTTTTGGAGTATAAGTCTTGTGAACCGTACTGGATATCACTCATTGGTCTAGCACCACTATTTTTGTTTGGAGGAGGCAGAAACAAATTGAAGTAGGCGTTTTGTATGTAGTCAATATATATATTTTATCCCTTATACATTATAGATTCTTATAGCTGCCATGTGATAATAGTGTTCACATTAAAAAAAAAAGTGATATCACCCTTGGAAGTTACGTTTTTCCACAGCAAATTTTTTTGAAGTACACTTATTTTTGAATGTGATATAACACTTTTGTCATATGGTTAAGCAACTATGGTACAAATATAATATATTTATACTATAATTGTCTTAACAACTGACATTAAAATTGATATCACCTTCCAATAATTGCCTGGACAAAGTATAAATAATGGAAGAAGTTTTTGACAAAATAGATAAATATGCATATAGTTCTGGCATAGAGTAAAAAGTCATAGTTTTGGTTTATGCAGGAAAGTTAATTGAGTGCTTGAATTGGAGTTTCACATTGAAACTATCGGTAAGTGTCACTTACAGGTTTAGCTTCGGAAGACATCACTAGCATCTACCTTTTCTTTGCATTGCTTTACTGAAACATGATTAATTGGATAAATGATGATTTAATAGTAAGTGTATAGTAAGAGCTTAGGTTCAAACCCTCCTTTGTGGCTTCACATAGCATCAACAGCTTATTGATGTAATAGGGTATAAATGTAGGCAATTAAAATCAAATTAAAAAAAAGTTCACCACCCCAATTGCTGTACGGCGGTTTGAAGTAATTCCTCTGAATTGTTGATTAAGGATCAATCACAAGAAAATGAGCTCTACCAACACAGACAAAGGGTGAGCTGAAGGATAACATTAAACAAAACAAATAGTGCATGAAATTACTTCCTCTTTATTATGCTGAATAGCCTTATAGGCAAAAATATCTTCTATATCTCTAAAGCAACAGCATAAAACTTCTAGCTATCATTGAACGTCTCAGTTTGTCTTACTTCAAAATGGGACTAGGTGGTCAATGAAGAGATAGTAGACCCGGAATAAACAGTGACTTTGGCATTCTAGATGATGACTCCAGTGGAATGGAAAGTACTGCCATGTAGATTTCAAACTTTACTTATTAATTATTAAGCCAACTTGTTAGGCTATAGCACTTGAGTTGGTCAATGCAAATGCAAATAAACCCACAAGTGGTGTGGTCAAAAAATTTGTCATTTCGTCCATATTATAGAAAAACATGCATTACACTACTAAAAAAGTAACAAATAATTAGAATGCTGAGTACATGTAGCATTGTTGCTTATTTGTATTAGATCATTGGATACATTGACGACATCTCATCATTTTTTCATGAAGCCCATGATGCCTCCATTTCAATTAAAGAAAAGGAGGAAGTGCAGTTAGCAGTACAGAACGTGAGTGTACTAGAATAGAAGTGGAGGAGGTATGGTTTGAATCATCGAATGTGATATTTGCTTACATATAGTGTAAGACTACTAATGGCTCAGCTATGCCCATATGTTTTCTGTAATTTTGCTCCTATCAAGTTCTTGAGGATGGATACGATTTTTTAAGATTTTTGAAATATGTCGGACCAAAATTCTGCTTGATTGGACATATTTGTGGTTAATCTGAGTTTAGTTATGTCGCTGTTTATTTTTACATTTTTGTTGGAGGAATAATATTTGTAATCTATTAAATAATTGACAACGAACTAGGTGATACAGTAGCTAAATACAAAGCATTGAATATCATGGAAATTACTCATTGAGATTCTACATATTCACCGAACCACTGTCCCATTTTGAAAAGTCTAGTGTAATTTGTGAGTGATACACTTCGAGCATTCTTGTAAGCCTTTGATATTTCTTTGATGTTTCTGGTTAACTCTTCTTTGTCCAGTTATGAGCATGTGCAAATTTTAACTAAAATTTTATGGGGTGTTTTGCAGAGCCAGACCTTTGTCTAACATTACCTTGGTTAAGGTCTGGCGGCTCCAGACTAGCTGAGAACTGCTATTCTAGCTATTAATTAATCAAGACTTCAGCTCAAGATTCATTGGATGCTCAGCTACATTCACAAACTGTTTCTTTTTGTAGCCAGAGCCTTCATTATTTTTTAATTTACATTCAAATACCGACTGCTTGAAATAGTTGGGGGGCTTGGATTATAAACACAATTTCTAATAGTTGAAGGTTAGTAATGATTTTATAGTCATGAGTGTGTATATCTAGCTTCGAGAAACATATGAAAATGAGCAAAAGGAAAAATTGAAGTTTGAAGTTCAGACTAGAAAGGTATGCAGATCCATATCCTAAACACATTAATAATATTCTTGACAATTTTGTTTCCTGTGTTTGTTTTTTCTTAATTTGTTGATTTTATTGAAGCAAAATGAACTTGATTTGAAAAATCATCAAGGCTACTTCAA
>WLWI01005755.1_pt1 | contig 10300 bp, 4 predicted proteins | sample 6701501 | NCBI WGS metagenome assembly WLWI01 (sample SAMN12718690, study PRJNA515312) | sponge metagenome | isolation source: marine sponge | host: Mycale hentscheli | place: New Zealand: South Island, Marlborough, Capsize Point | collected 2014-11-01
ACAATATGGGAATGATATTTTACTCTCACGCCACATTTTCACTCGCCTTTGGCTCGTGAAAATATTTTGCGTGCTTGTAAAATATTTTCCCATATTGTACTCTGACTCGTGCTATAAGTATTATATACATATAATATATACCCGATTTTGCATTATCCACCCCTAATACTGTCTCGCTCGCTTCGCTCGCTCGCCAATAAACATCCCCGATTTTCGATTGTGTTACCCCTGTAAGTGTCACGCTCGCTACGCTCGCTCGCCAAGTATATATATATATATATCGCGAACTCATTAGAGAGTCAGCTCCGCCAGCTTCGCTGAATAACTTGTAGTACGAATGAAGCGAATTAATGTTGCAGTGTTTATATACAGCTCACCGCAGTGGTTAGAAGCCTGGTTACACGAGAATAATACCGCTTTTCTCTCGAATCAACAGTGTTTAATGAATTATAGTAATACCTAGAACAATTATAAGCTTTAGTGCACTTATCTTTCGTTTTTCAGTATTGTAGAAGAATTAACGAGGAAACAAAAGTAGGTGTGGCTTACTGCGTCTTAAAATCCGAACCCCCCCAATGCGAGCCTCTAGCTACGGGCCTGTTAGCAGGATATACAGAAAAATATATGGCTGGTTTGTGATGATTATGGATTGCCACATGGGCTCATAAGCCAGTTGCAGAAGGACAAAATTGTCTAATTAAGACTACATTCAATTTTCTATCATAAAGTTAATTATAATTGAAATATAATTCAATAGTCTTGAAGAACTAGAAACTTAAAAATCTATTAAAATCAACAAAACATGAACTACAAATACAAAATAAATGACAGATAATGCACAAAAATTACTACTCAAATAAACTCTGAATACTACAATTAATTATGGATTAGTAATGAAAGTTCTGTGGTGTGTACCATGACATGTTAATGAACTTGTGCAGTTTGTGGTGAATGGTGTGGTACAATGTAAAAATTCCACTATATTGTTATAGGTTCTAGAATGGTCTACACATTTTTAAGAATCTGTACAGACTAGCCAAGGTTTAGGCATGGAAGCAGTTGACACGCTAAATCTGAAATACAGAGTGTTGTCCATTAAAAACTGCTGGTCACCATGACCTTGAAGTCGATCTTGCCTTATGTATTGTGCATTATAATAGAATTCTCCAGTAATCATACAATCTGCTATTGTTGGCTTCAGTATAATGCTGTGGTGATAATCGTTTGCTAATTGATTGAGTAATATAATCTTGACTGTTCCTTGGAAAGGCCAGGGCAGCATTTTGTCATAGGGTCCTTCACATAATTCAAAAGCCACAGACACATGTGAGCCTTTTCCATTGCCATAGCCATTACAAAATACTATTATACGCATATTATAACCACTGGGAGCTGACCAAAATGAATATTTATATTTTTTGTTTGATTCCCTCAACATTTGGTAGTTTTGAACTTTCAAAACTAAAGGCTCCTTATTAGCATATCGATAACAGTCTTTAGCTAACTTCCTGTTGATCTGTTTACCACACTCCAGCCAAGGCAGATAATCTTGGTTTGTTATCTTAACTCTGAAGTACATAGTATCATTATTCAAAATTGTTGGATATTGGGAAATGCACTTGTGTGAAAGAAATTGCTCTTCAAAACATTGCCCACCGCTCTGGTCAACATTATGCTTAAAGTCATGGAACATATTGCCGGTATCATGAAATTGGTTTAGAGCTTCAACCATAATAGTCCATGTAAATGGCCACTTTAAATACTTATCAAATGGTCCCTGTAGTAGACATGTTGCTACAGACACATGTGTTCCTGCACCTGATTCAGTGCCATTGAGGAACACCTTCAAACACATCTTATAGCCATTGGTATGGGTGTAAAAAGGATCACAAGTAAATACCTCATTGTTACGTTTCTTGAGACTATAGTCTGTAATTTTGAAGACTATGCTTTCTCCATGAGACAGTGTAGGTATTGCCACACTTTGTAGAGCAAGATGGAGGTGGTGCTTGTCATCTTCTTCCTCGTGTTTCTTGATATCCTTCTTCATCTTCTTAACATCACAGCCCACATAGCTGTACTTGCAAGACACAATTTCACACTCACATGAGGTCACATGATCAAATAGCGTTATCACGGTTCCCTTCCATGGGCAGCCATTCTTAGAATTTTTACACTTGACAGGAATATCTCCAATCTCCTGAGCAGCTGGAGTTTAACAAATATAAATATGAAGACAAGTTAAAACACAATAGCTATTAGATACCTCTAGTGTCTGTGAAGTAGTTTGGTTTCTGGGTCTTACAAACTGGACAAGGTTTGTCTTTGACTTTCTCTATACACTCACTGCAGAATACTTTGCCACATTTGTCATGTTGTTTGGGATCCTTAGCAACCTCCAGGCAGATGAGGCACTTCAGTTTATCACTAGGTTCACTAATGAAGTTAAACTCACAGAAGTTGGTAGCCATTTTTAACTGACTGTACACTGCTAACCATACCCAACCTCACCAGTTGTCTGTATCAGTAGTTATTGTATTGAAACCTTATAAATAGATATAAGTAAAGAGCTTTGGTAATGACAGTTATCCTTTTACTGTCATGGACAGATGGGACTAAGTTATTCTAGAGCACTATTAATAACATGACTAGAATGGTGGCTATGTATGTATGTGTGTATGTATGTATGTATGTATGTATGTAACACACGTGTTAGTGAAGGAATGGTGGTATTATAAGCAATTGCATACTTGACTCAATCTATTATAGACATGCCCACAATATTTGTTGCTTCTGTTCACCATACATGAAAGAATGAGTAATATAATGGGGAAAAGAAATGCTTGATTTCAATTTTATGTGTTTGATTAATCATGGCAGGTCTACCCATGTGTTAGTTGTCTTACCTGAACCCTTGTAGAATGCAGTCATTTTGAACTGGCACATAATTACAAAAACATTTTGGGGCTGGCACTACTCAAGCCAAAAAGTCCAGCTAGTCCAGCCTCAAGCAGTCGATGTTTTGAAAAGCTTGCAGTAAATGTTGCAATTGTTTTAGATAAGTTATGCCCACTGGCGTAGGAACAGAGAGGCCACAGGGGCCACTTCATTTAATAAAAAAAACCTTGGAATCAGAAATGGGATAATCTGTTAGTCCAGATGACAATAAAGCCTTTAACTTCACAGTGACTCCGCCCATCTATCCCAATTTTGATATAACATAAAACAGTGTAGTGGATTTTCATAAAGAAAACACAGTGACCATGCATACTTGAGCCTTCAATGCCAACCTCTGAAGAGATTCTTGCAAAGTTAGAATGCAGAATTTTGTCGAAGCTGGACTTTTGCAAAAGGTTTCGCCAGGTTCCTATGCACCCTGAGCCTTAGTCATTATGGAAAGTGCTAAAACATTTTGGCTTGAAAAAGTGCTTGCTACGTTCCAGTGGCTAATGCAAACAGTTTTATTACACCTGAAGATTTTAGTTCAACATTATGGATAATGTAATACTATTTTCTAACTCTTGGTTGGGGCAAACAGTTGCATAGATTCCGTTTTATCTCTCCTAAATTAACGTAGGTTCACTGTAAACTCCAAAGTGTCTCTTGGGCTGCAAATCATTCGAGTTTTGGGGTGTAATTGCTTACTATCAATTTTGGATGCTCATATCTACCAGTTCTAGAATTTTGTACATCCAAAGACTATCAATCACTTTATTTGTATTAGCACACTACTGCCAGGGATTTGTACCTACTTTTTATTCCCTGCTGTCTTTGTAATGAAAAGTTGCTAATCAGCTGCTGTATATTTATAATATAGTTGTGATGGGTCCATTACCAATATTACGTAATATTAAATATGTGGTAAGATGCATGCTTATTATTGTTATCTCCTATACTTCTGGATGATACTATAAGGTTTAGGTGATTTATTGGATTATTTTATGCTAATTATTTCAAATTTCTCCCCTAATTAACTCCAGGGTATAGTAGGGCAGAGTCAGTCTTTGAATTTGGTGATCAAAATTGTTTCTGTGGGGCTGGGTCTTCCCCCAAAGACCAGAAGAAAGAAGTGAACAAGAAAGTTGTTTATTAATTGAGTTCTATGTCACAGTAGTTAGCTGTTGTATTTTCGTTGAGTTGAGCCTGCGCACTAACAGTGGACTTCACGTAAATACTGTTATTTGTACGCATATTGTTCAGTTCTCTCAAATTCAATTCTTAGTTTAACACCTGAGACACTTGAGTGGGCTCCAGGGTAGCTAAGCGGGTAAGGGCTAGCTATTCACCAGTTATCCCTGAGCCTAACCATCTCCCAGCGAGTAGAGAGTACCTGGTGGCAGCATCTACCGGGTGCTGGATATCCACAGAGCTGACGACCCGACCGGCTATCAACTTGCTGGAGACCAGGACCCCACAGTTTCCATTTATAAAAGGTCATCGGGATAATTAACTACATCAAGTAGAAGTGCAGAGTACTGCCATACAGTTGGAGAAGGCAGCATTGGGTAGAAGACAAAGAAGCTAGAGAGGAACGCTTTTGACAGGAAAAGCAAAAAAGACGTAAGAAAGCCAAAGAAGATAAGGAGCAGGCAAGAATCTCAGGAAATCTAGGGTCATTGAAGGATTGAGTAAGCTGAATGCTTGGAAAAAATATTATATCATACTTTTGGTAACTACATTTGATAATGAACAAGTGAGACAGAATCGGTAGAAATAGAAGCATATTGGAGATTGCCAGGTAAACCCCTAGATTCATTACTCTTAATTAGCAAAGGGGGAGAAATTGACTATAAGATTGCGATTTGGCTTATTTTGCCCCATTAGTCCTTCAATCTAATGAGCCATTGTACTGACAAGAGGAGAGATAGGCCAGTCAGACAGGTCTCCTACACTACCTGGTTCGATTGCAAGTGAATGAATGGCACAGTTCAGAACATTGCTACCAAGAGTCTGTTAGTTTGTGGTGCAGAAGTATGCATGGTCCCACCCATCTTGGCATCTTGTGAGTGCTATATGATAATGGTCATTCCATGACCTTATATTAGATTCAAGGTCTCCTATTACATTTCCTGTTGCAAGCATTTCAGTGGTAACCATTGGGACTGAGGTTGTGGTTGTCAATGAAGACACCAATACAGGTCTTATATCTATTACTTTTTCTCCACCTATAGTGTCCAGGGCAGGATCTAGGGGTGGAGCCGAGGGGGCCAGCCCCCCACCCCCTACAAGCTAAGTTTATTGAAGAATTATGATGAACAAGGGTACCAATAGGGAAATATGTTTACGGGACAACCACATGCTAATTTAAGCTCTCAATTGATAAATAAATGTCCAAATCATTAACATACTGTTATTGGCGCTGGATCCGCATCTGAGATACATTGTTAAAAAATGAAATGTTTGTCGGAAACATGACCTAGAAAATCTCCAAATGTCAATATATAGTGGGTCTATTTCCCTTGTCTAAGAATAAGTTCGAGTATTTGTACACCTGCATTTGTTTGGCAAGCAGGCATTGTTGGGCTGTGGCGATTAGAGATATGAAGGCCAGCAGCACAGTTGCGGATGCCATGAGGATGCCCTGAAGGATTAGTGTATACAAAGGAAATTCAAGATTAAGTGGCCCTGCCTCCAATCCTACATCAATGGACAACTAGATATAGCTAACAGATCTCTAGCAACTCATAGATGATAATTATGGCAGCTCTTAGACCCATGTAATGCGAAGTCATCACAAATAATAATGAGGATAACCATATAGGTTGTGCTTCATAATTATTGAGGGGCCACCAGCCCCCTAAACCCTTCTACTTGCTATGACACTGTTACAGCATAAAAATGCTCACACTTTAGAAACTTGGTAACAGAGGAGAGACCACTTAATCCTATTTGTCAAGGTTAAGTGTTGATAAGGAAAAATGTATTCTCCTCTGGTAAGAATTCCACAGGGCCATCGGAGAAAGCTCAGATTGTGAAAACTATGTTCTATTTGAAGACATCAGTTACTTTGTTTGCACATGTCATAGGATGCACCTATTTTCTACAATCCAGCCAAGCCACAGTATTGCCAATGATCTATGATGTAAGGCTGGACCTTATTACAGTCTTTATGTAGAAAGAATGCATACAGTTCTCTGCTATTCTCCATTCGGTTCAATAATTGTGCTAACACGGTTCTGTAAGGCGGCGCTTTTATTTACCTTTATGCTGTCCCTCAAGAATACATGGCGACATAGATACATGCGTGCAGGAAGTGTTGTGGGGGAATTTCTTAGGAATTGTCCGTAACTCCCGCCAGGTAAAAGGGTTAGATGCCAGGTGTCGTCCCAGATCCAGGTAACGCTGCCACCAGAGTGAGTCTATTCTGGTAGCTGTAATCTAAACTATCCTGTTCTCACTCCCAAGCTCCTTCTTCACCCTTAATACAGGTAAGAATAATATGAGCACCAAAGACTGACTGACTTGGGGGAGGCTGACCCTCAAAATTTATAGGCCTGCCACCCACCAGTGAAACATAGAAAGAAAATACATAACTGCTCATGCTCAGTCACAAACACATGTTCGACAAAAGAATATCCTAGAAGTCCTAAATGGATAAGGGGTGTGAGTAAGTGTTAATGGAATCTTCAGTCACGCCTGCTGCTGTCTTCCCCTTCTGTACAGTGGGGATTCCCACAAGTGTTCCACTAATATATTGCAAACCTTGTGCTTGTGTAGCAGGATATACAACACAATATATGGCTGGTTTGTGATGATTATGGATTGCCACATGGGCTCATAAGCCAGTTGCAGAAGGACAAAATTGTCTAATTAAGACTACATTCAATTTTCTATCATAAAGTTAATTATAATTGAAATAATTCAATAGTCTTGAAGAACTAGGAACTTAAAAATCTATTAAAATCGATCTACAAATACCAAATAAATGACAGATAATGCACAAAAATTACTACTCAAATAAACTCTGAATTAATATTATGGATTAGTAATGAAAGTTCTGTGGTGTGTGCTGTGACATGTTAGTGAACTTGTGCAGTTTGTGGTGAATGTTGTGGTGCAGTGTAAACGTTCCACTATATTGTTATAGGTTCTAGAATGGTCTAGTGCCTTCCACATCACTGAATGTGATACAAATTTTTAAGAATCTGTACAGACTAGCCAAGGTTTAGGCATGGAAGCAGTTGACACGCTAAATCTGAAATACAGAGTGTTGTCCATTAAAAACTGCTGGTCACCATGACCATGAAGTTGATCTTGCCTTATGTATTGTGCCTTATAATAGAATTCTCCAGTATTATTCATATTATCTGCTATTGTTGGCTTCAGTATAATGCTGTGGTGATTATCGTTTGCTAATTGATTGAGTAATTCAATCTTGACTGTTCCTTGGAAAGGCCAGGGCAGCATTTTGTCATAGAGTCCTGCACATAATTCAAAACCCACAGACACATGTGAGCCTTTTCCATTGTCATAGCCATTACAAAATACGATTATACGCATATTATAACTACTAGGAGCTGACCGAAATGAATATTTATAAGTTTTGTTTGATTCCTTCAACATTTGGTAGTCTGGAACTTTGAAAACTAAAGGTTCCTTATTAGCATATTGATAACATTTGTTAGCTAACTTCCTGTTGATCTGTTTACCACATTCCAGCCATGGCAGATAATCTTTTTTTATCCTAACTCTGAAGTACATAGTATCATTATTCAATAGCTTTGAATCTTGCGAAATATATTTGTGTGAAGCAAATTGTTCACAACAACATTGCCCATCACTCTGGTCAACGTTAAACTTATAATCATAGAACATATTGCTGGTTTCCCGAATTTGGTCAAGGATTTCTATTTTGACTGTCCATGTAAATGGCCATTTTAAATGTTTGTCAAATGGTCCCTGTAGTAGACATGTTGCTACAGACACATGTGTGCCTGCACCTGATTCAGTGCCATTGAGGAACACCTTCACACACATCTTATAGCCATTGGTGTGGGTGTAAAAAGGATCACAAGTAAATACCTCATTGTTACGTCTCTTGAGGCTATAGTCTGTAATTTTGAAGACTATGCTTTCTCCGTGAGACAGTGTAGGTATTGCCACACTTTGTAGAGCAAGATGGAGGTGGTGCTTGTCATCTTCTTCCTCGTGTTTCTTGATATCCTTCTTCATCTTCTTAGCAGCACAGCCTACATAGCTGTACTTGCACGACACAACCTCACACTCACATGAGGTCACATGATCCACCAATGTTGCCACGGTTCCCTTCCATGAGCAGCCATTCTTAGAATTTTTACACTTGACAGGAATATCTCGAATCTCTTGAGCAGCTGGAATTTAACAAATATAAATAATATGAAGACCAGTTAAAACACAATAGCTATAGATACCTCTTGTGTCTGTGAAGTAGTTGGGTTGCTGGGTCTTACAAGCTGGACAAGGTTTGCCTTTGACTTTCTCTATACACTCACTGCAAAATACTTTGCCACATTTGTCATGTTGTTTGGGATCCTTAGCAACCTCCAAGCAGATGAGGCATTTTAGTTTATCGCAAGGTTCACTAATGAAGTCAAACTCACATACATTGGCGGCCATTATAGCTGATGATAGGAATGTAACCTATTTCTGACACACCCAACCCCAAGTGGCAAGTATAAAAGTTATCATAACTATGAATATATTTAGAAAATAACCCTGAGGATGGTCACACACACACACACACACACACACACACACACACACACACACAATCATCCTTTGCCTGTCCCAAGGCAGTATTTAAGCTGCCAGGTCTTTTGATTTTTTATAGTCACTAGAAGGCCCACAGAGCCGAAATAGCCTAGCTACATTTTAGAACAATTTTAATGGATAGATGAATGAATGCATGCATATAGATATGTGTGCATCCATGTATGTAAGTGTGAATGTATTTATGTATGCATGTATGTGTGTGTGCATGTATATGTAAGTATTTGTATGTAACCTGAGTTTTAGTAAAGGAATGGCAGTTCAAAGGAATGTGTGGTAACGGCTTAGGAATCAGAGACATATCGACTGTAACACATCTTGTCACTTCATTCATGTACCACTTCACACCAATTAATAACTCTTTCATAGCTAATGCATGCATAAACAACATGGTTTTGAGTACACCATATATTAGTTGATTCCTTTTGTAACTTTAGTCATTCTTTGAAATTCATGAAAAGTATCAGACAGGTTCTCGCGCTTCTTCGCGTGCTAAGCCAAGTTATTACAGAATGTACAAACTTGACTCTATCTATTAAAGACACACCCACAATCTCTTACTTCTTCACCATCCATGAAATAATGGGATAAGAAATGTTTCTCTTTGGATTTTATTTGATGTGTTTAACTACCAATCATGGCAGGGGTACTCATGTGGTAGTTATCTTACCTGAACCCTTGTGAAATGCAGACATTAAACTGGCAAATTATTACTCAGGACTGGCACTACTCGAGCCATTATTAATCTTCACTTTACATGGCCTGGTTTATAGAGTGATGTTCATGAGTACATTTAATCAAATAAAGTATGTCCACAATTTTCTAAAGCTTCAAGCTGTCAATGCTTAGAAAGTTTGCAGTAAATGTTGTAAGTCTTTTAGATAAGTTACGTCACGGTTACAAATGTGTTCTCACTTCACATGACCTTGCTGCATGCTTTTCTTTTGTCATGTTAATGCATGATTACTCAGCTGAAGACACTGTAGCTAACTTCCTTATAATTATTTCAGTCATGGGATTACCAGCTTCAATCCTGTCAGACCAAGTTCAAAACTATGTATCCAGAACAATGGACAAACTGTCCACTTCAAATGAAATGAAATACCGACACCTCACCCTGATACAATCCAAGCATCCCAGTGCCTGTCATTATTGAAAGTAAAAAAATATTTTGGCTTAAAAATGTACCAGCTGCATTCCAGCTGCTGATGCAAACTGTTTCACTACACCTTGAAGATTTTAGCTCAATATTATATTGATGATGTAATAATATTTTCTAACTCTTGGTTGGAGCATATTAGCTGCTTAAATTCTGCTTAGTCTCTCCTTAATTAACATGTTGGGTTAACTGTAAATTCCGAAATATCTCGGGGCTTTTTGGTATAATATTGTTGATAATTGCTCAGTATCTATTCAGGATGCTCCTATCTACCAGTTTTCATAATTTGTACACCCAAAGACCATCCATCACTTCATTGGATTAGCCAACTACTACCAGGAATTCAAATCTGGTTTTGCTGATATGAGTATACCACTGACTGAACATTCAAAA
>WLWI01005756.1_pt1 | contig 10297 bp, 5 predicted proteins | sample 6701501 | NCBI WGS metagenome assembly WLWI01 (sample SAMN12718690, study PRJNA515312) | sponge metagenome | isolation source: marine sponge | host: Mycale hentscheli | place: New Zealand: South Island, Marlborough, Capsize Point | collected 2014-11-01
GTAGGTGAAGCTTCTCCCTCATATATAATACACAACTTCCCCCCCTTCCCCAAACACACCACCACACACAAACAAACAAACAAAACAATCAATGTCTTTGTTTGGTTTATTTCTACGAAAGGAATAATAGCACTGAAGACGTAACTTATTGCTAAGATGTACTGTATAAGGTGTAAATCTCAAAATTGTAACTACTGGCACATTATATGTGACAACCCCTTACTCCTCCAGCTTTCCTACCCCCCCTCCCCCCTACCCCCCCCCCCCAAAGGAAAAAATTCCTAAATGAAACCCTGGATGTGTACCTGCTGTTAACTCTGTCTTGTTTGTTAAACCAAAAAAAAATGATTTAAGGAGAGAAGAATTGTTTTGAATAGTTTCTCTAACACCCACACTACCATTATTTTTCTTTGACCGAGAGCATTTTTTATCATTAGCTTGCTGTTCCTCATTTTAAGTTATGAATAATACAGACTTCAAGCATACTGATACTCTTTGGTATACATATTCTTGAAAATTTAAAATGAAGATATAATAGCAAGGAAAATTGGAAAGGTAATGACGATATGTAATAACTTCTTAAAATGTTCTCAATCGATAACAATAATTTCGTAAAACTGCAAATCATGGATAGAAGAAATGAAAAGTAGAGAAGTAGAAAAGTAAGTCAAGCATGAAATTATGGTGGTTACTTTAGTGCTAATAATATATAAAAGGTACTACGAGATGAAATTTGTTATACTTTTTACCCAAAATCAGGGATGTAGATTTTCACCCATTACAAGTGTTGAGTTTTATGATTATAGTGCCATTATTACTTTTCTCGGTATGTGTTGTCAAGGTGATAGGTAATTGCATTGAGTGTCCCTTCCATGGCTGGCAGTTTGATGGAGAGACAGGAGAATGCTCCAAAATTCCATACTCCAGTGGCAAGATACCTCCTCAAGCCAAAGTGAAAGTGTGGCCTTCCATGGATATCAATGGTTCTATTTTAGTGTGGCATGATGCAGAGGGAAGAGAACCTCTGTGGTTTCCTGAAGAGATGACAGATGTCAAGAACAGATGCATGAAATATTGTGGCTGCTCTACTCACTTCATGAATGTTCATATTGAGGTACTGTACTTGAATTATATTCTCTATTCTATTTTTTACTGACTAAAATTTAACCAAAATTTTCAGCATTGAAGCACCATTGTTTTCAGTAGTTTACCAGCAATTAACTCTTTTTATTGATTACTGATACGGATGTATACTACAACAGCTTCTGAAACTTTGACTTCCTTGAGCATTTGAAAGTATAATAGAACTTGGATGTTGTGGGCTTAATCACTACTAGCATTATTTTAATTTATTTTTACTTCAGTTTTGTTAGCTAATACTAAAAATATGATTCGTCTTGCATATTTAGGATATTCCAGAAAATGGTGCTGATGTGTCCCACCTGACCTATCTTCTTGGTGCTGGAGTAGCCTCAGGCGCTGACGTTAACTTCAAGGAGCTTCTTTCCGGCAAGCTTCACAGTCACAAATGGAAAGCATTCTGGGAGGCTCTGGAAGCTCCACACGTTGGGCGGTTAACTCTCACAATGTCCAACGTCATTCTTGGGTTCAAAGTCCATTCCTTGGATATTACTTCAGAGGCTGATCAAGTGAGTCCAAATAGGATTCTATTTGATTACAATAGTGGCCACAAAATTCAGTCCAAATAACCTTCAGCAGTACAACATCTGATTACATTAGGATTGTTATGCAGCAAACGAGGTATAATACAACACCTGAATTTGTTTTCCTTATTTTACTCTGTTTTTTTTTTTTAGCCAAAGAATACTCTTCAATCATTATTAAAGGGACCTTATGATACCCTGATTATGTTAGTTATCATGTACGCCCAGTTTCCTAAAATGGTTGTATTATGCTTGTCAATGTATTAGCACACGTGCGTGTCAATATAATAACCATTAATCATTTTTGTTATTCATTTTGTCTCTTTTAATAACAAAGAAAAATGGCATCTAACTGCATGTTTGTTTATTGTTTTTTTTGTTTTTTTTTAACCAGCCATGGCAATATAATAGTTGCTTATGCATTAATATTGACTAGCAAGTACCACACCACAGTGGTGCTTAATGCACAAACTTTTGCAAATAAATATGGCTCAACCACTTGGTTCAGTTACATCGGCCTGATTACTTTCCACTCAACATTTCTTGACCTATATGTCATGTGTATACACACACCACCTATAACTGATGACTCTTTACCAACCCTTCACAGCTTTATTCACACACTGCCATTATCGTTGTTACTGATGACACTTTACCAACCCAGCTCATGAATTATTCATAAATGCATACTCTGTCATCATCAGTCATCTTTGTTGACACACAAGCATAATTATTAAGATAAAAGGAGCAATCTCATTACTAGATTTTTACTCATTTGCTTGTGTTTTGTCATACAAAGCCTGGACCATGTGAGAACCCATTTTTAGACTAAGAATACCAGATAAATGTAGAACAAAATAATTACAAGTTTGTAATGGGAAACATGACAGTTGTTGTTGTGTCTATCGCAGCCCAGATGGTACTAAGAGTATATGCATATAATTAGTATTATTGAACGGTTTTTTAATTATTTTTTTAAAGTTGTGCAACATGCTTAAGTATTTCTTGAGACATTGTTTTTAATACAATTAGCTATGTATGTACTGAACTTTCAGTGTGGAGCTTTTATTTACTACTTATTATATTTTTGTTGGAATACTTGTAGGTTGGTCCAGGCATTGTACATCTTACTTTAAAATCTAGATTTGGCAGGGTTCTTCTTCTTCATTCTTTGACTCCACAAAAGCCATTCCTACAAAAGTACTGCCTTGTTGCATACTCGGATTGGTGGATCCCGACGTTTGTCATCAAAATGTTGGTCCAGGGATATGATGTGCAGGTAAGCCTGTGTGTGTGATGTAGTGGTTGTGTCCTTGGCTCAGGGCCTGAGGTCCTGAGTTTGAGTCCCACTCCGGCAATTTTCCATATATGACTAGGTATCTGGCATTTGCTAGGTTGTAAATTCAAGGCTTTTTCTCATGAAACAGCAATGGTCCAGGTGGGACTTCGGGTGCTCATACCAATTGCTGTGAGGAAAGGCTTGCTCTCCTTATTTTGTGTGTGTAGTGTGAGTGGTATTGATTTTGTAGACGTGCTATTAAGAAGTAGTGTTATTAGTCAGCGAAATGACTATAAAAGGTTTAACTAGATGTACAGCTATAAAAATGTAAGTTTGTATTCCAATGCAGCTGGAGAGAGATATGATAGTTTGGAATAACAAGCACTATAATCTGAAGCCTCTTCTGGTCCGTGAAGATGAGCTAATTCGCAAGCACAGGAGGTGGTACTCTCAATTCTACTCAGAGAATAGTAAAAGATTTTCATTTCAGAAGGATGATCTTACTTTTTAAAAATAATATAGTGACTTGTTTCATTTGAGTTGTCGTATATCTTTTAATAGTTTTTGTGTTTGCAGTTTTTCTTGATAAGATGTCACATTGTTTTAATGTATTCAATAAAATTTTGCTTCATACACTAATTTTAGTGTTGAACACAGTTTCTTTTAAAAAAAATTTTTTTATTGAAACTTTAATGGTAGCCGATTTAATTTCAAGTATCTAAAAATTTCATGAATGTTTGATGAATGGAAACGGTTTAATCAATCCCTTTCTTGTTGCTGTTACATTCAATCAGCAATTCTCCATTTAAAGAACAAAAGGGATATGGTAGACTCTTTGATGAGGCTAACTGAGAATGCAAGGTGTTACATAGTCTTATTGAATTTGTTCTTTTTTTGTGTAAAAGAGTCTGCTCACTCAATATGTTTTAGTTCTATGTGAGCAGATCACTAATTTTCTTATAGGAAGTACTGCATCAGTGCAATGCTGTGGTGGAGATTGCTACACAGATTACATCTCCAGCCATGCATGTGCCATCTGTAATGTAGCTGTTTATTGCCATTAATTTCATTGCTTTATTACTTTAAGTATTTATTTTGTTACACACTTTCCCTTTCACTCTTTTGTATTTGGTCATTTCGGCAGAATACTCCCAACCAACCAGCTTTGAGCAACTGTTATCTCTATATCATGCTCACTCAGAATCGTAGTGTGTGATCCAGCTGGTTTTCTGTGTAAACTGGCTGGTGAGTATACCCCAACTATTCAGTCTTTTATAGTTCTTTTACTCAAACCTTGTCTCCTGTTAAATAATAAAGTATAGTTGTTAATCACTATTGTGGATTTGGACTAAAAATAAATCAGTTACCTTACCAGTCTCTTGTAGCCAGACCCTTTACCTACCGCTACGCTGGATGGCATGAGTACATATTACCTGTTCAATACCCTCCAGATCTCAGGGGGAAGTTGCGGTTCCGGTCGTGGTTTAGGGTTACTGCAGCCACTCAATCGGCTCATTTCAGTGGCCCCAAAATTTCCACGTATTATAGGAATGGGGCAGCGGAACTTGCTGCAAATAAGGTGCCAAACACTAGGATTCTTGAATGGGCTACAGGACGAGTAATTTTAGGGCTTGTAAATGGTAGATATAAAAGAAAGCTTTGCTCTTTGATACTGACAATAAACAGGTGATTTGGTGACAGTAATAATGCCACTGGTTTTAAGCTAGGAGAATAAGCTAGTATATTCTACCTTACAGCATACCAATAGGTGCCATACAAGACGGCGTTATAAGGCAGTACACACCTTAAATTCATTTTCTCCCACAGTGCAAGTAATATTTTGTACAAACATTTAGCTACGCATTGAAGTTTCTCTGTGCATTATAGACCTTACTGCATAGTGTTTACCTTCCACCATAATATGTATCAAAATTAGACAGATGGTTATATATAAATTCAAGACAATAATAAGATTACGATATACAGTAGCTCAGAATATGTAAATGTAATGTATTAATTATGTAAGTGTTTTCAAGGAGAATCGCATTTATCCACTCACCAATTAATGTACAATACAAATTCTGTTAACAAAAAAATATTGACTTCTTGTTAAATTTGATATAATGTTCTTCTAAATGTTTGTTTTTATAGGAACTTTTTACAACTCCACATTTGTATGTCAAATAATATTTAAATTAAGACTTGAAATTAAAATTATGCCACATACTTGGTGTGGGCAGCACCGATGTCCATATATGGATAAAAACTGACAAACCTTTGATGCTTATAACCAGGGCTCTATCATAACACTTCATGTATTTCAAAGATCTAGTTGCTAAGAGGTTGCTGTCCAAATATACTATCTGAAAATCATGAATGCGGCTTGCATCCTTAACAAAAACTAACAAATGTTTGATGCTTATAACCAGGGCTCTATCATAACACTTCATGTAGTTCAAAGATCTAGTTGCTAAGAGGTTGCTGTCCAAAGATACTATCTGAAAATCATGAATGCGGCTTGCATCTTTACTATTTGGTCTGCAATTCAAACGACTTCTTTTGCAAACTCTATTAGTGAATATCATGCAAGCTCTCTGAACAATATGAACTGTAGCAGTGGATCATCTTCTTGTCCGTCATGGTCGTACTGTTCCAGCAACAATACTTGTCTCTGTTTTGACTGGAACTATATTGTGACATGCAGTGGAGATGGAGGCGGAGGTGGCGTCTTGCAGTGCCAGTGCTTGACCTTTGACAACAACGCAACAGAAGGAGGAAGTTGTTTATACAACTGCAACTTATATCGTAGGAACTACTTCATTTTGAATCACGCCTACACTAAACTACCGGATAGGTTAACCGAGTTGAATGAGGCTATGTGTGGTAGGTTTAATCGAACTGGTCCGCTATGAAGTAAATGTATCGAGGGAACATATATGAGGGCTTATTCATACAGTATGACATGCACAGCATGCACGGGTGACGGGACAAATGCACTGAAATATATACTGGTGGCATTTATGCCTCTGACTCTGTTTTATGTTGTAATACTCATATTTGGTATAACATTCCCTCTTCTAAACTTCAAGGATTTGTGCTGATTAGTCAAATTGTTACGTCGCCTATGTTAATGCGAGTATTTGTTTTGAACTTCTCTTACAAAATCAAAACAATTACTATGTCAAAAAATTTAGGGACATTGTTTGGCATTTGGAATTTAGATTTTTTTCGTGTTCTTGATCTTAACATATGTTTTAAAAAAGATACTTTGGCTATACTTTCTCTGGATCTCCTCATTGCTGTGTATCCCTTTGTTCTCATCATATTAACCCACTTGATAATTTTTCTTCATAACCGAAACTTCAAGCTAATTCGTGTGATCTGTAAAGTCCCTCTGTTTTTAACTGCTAAACTTTGCAGAAAAAACTTTAACATAGAATCTTCTACAGTAGATGCTTTTGTCACATTCATGCTTCTATCTTATGTCAAAACCCTATATGTATGTCTTGACCTTCTCGTTCCTGTTACACTCCATAGTATGGAGGATAAACAAACTAGACATGCTGTGTTTATGGATGCTTCCCTCTCATATTTCAGTCGTGAGCATAAATTCTATGCAATTCCTGCAGCTTTTGTGTGCCTAGTATTTGTGATTTCCCCAGTTGCAGTTTTATTTTTTTATACCTTTGCCTGCTTTCAAAAAGGTCTCAACATGTTCGCTCGACGTTGGCAGATTATTGTTCGCTTCATTGTGGATCCTCTCCAAGGACGATACAAGGATGGCACTGAGCCAGGTACCAGAGACAAAAGGTGGTTTTCTGCCATCCCTTTCCTTTTAAGATTTGTTTATTTTGGAATGATGTTGTTTGTTTTCAACACAGCAATAATACCATGTTTGACTCAGGTAACTGTCTTGTCTGTGATTTTAACTATTGTATCAGACCCTTTCAAGGATGTCTTCAATCAACTCACAGACAGCTTCAGTCTTTCAATGTTGTTCTTCGCCATTGTATTAATGTTGATAACAGGAATGGACTACTCTTTTATAATATCAGGTCCCTTACCCTATCCTTTGTTGGATTTTTCATTAATTATATACATAGTTTTATTCTGAATTATCCTATATGCTATAGCTGCAGTGATAAAATGGATCAATAATCATAGAAAATGTTTAAAATAACATCATCATAAAAAATTGTCACTTGACTATTATAATTTGAACTGAATAACTTTGTCAACCATATACACTATACATGATATTAATTATCCTGTTATTGCAATGCCATAGTTATTACTCTTCAGTTGTGGTTTTATAACATCATCTATATAATCAATGACATTATATTGTATAATCAGCTAATAGAGCCTAGGTTATTTAAATGCATGGAGTACTTATGTCATACTGTAATGCCACGTATAACATGTAGATAATGAAACACATCTATATAGTAACATTCTTTCCAATGAAATAAATAACCCACTAGTGATAATTTTGACCCTTATATAAGCTCATATAGGATATCCTAGCTGGACCTATAGTTATAGAGACGAGATACAGATGGTTGGGTCAATTATGCCATTGTGTGTATACATCACTGTGGGGCCACCACTCGCAAGTAAAGAGAGAAGAAAGAAAGAGAAGTAAAGAAAGAGAAGAGAAGAAAAAACTTATGGAACAGAGAATGCATTTTTGTGTCTTAATTATTGTTGTGTATCATATCATGTAGCTTGCGTGAAAGGACAATGGTGTTGATTTATTGTACGTGTATGTTTGTGGACTTTGGTGTGCGTGCATGTACCTACTCTACTATAACCCAACGGCTCTAGAGCAGGATGTTTAGAGCTTTACGTGTCAATTGTAGGTGTGGTCTTATTTTTGTATTTATAGTTCGTCCTCGTGTGTGTGTGAGTTCAGTTCTTAGTCGTTGCTCTCGTTACTCATATCATTTCGTTAGACGTAAAACTCTAATCTAGAAATTGGACTGCGCAGCAGGAATTAGACCACCCTCCTGCGTATGAGTAATTGACTGGAACTCTGGTGGCAGCGTTCAAGCTATCTCCCCCACAATCACCACCATTATTACTTATACATACAATATAATAGTACACAAACATTTATATATATTATATATAATATATATATATATACATATATTATACATAAGATACTACTGCTGACACACTAGGAAACTGTAATATGTATAATTGAAACTTTGTCAAGCCAAATTTGCTTTTCTGCCAACTTGAAATTATAAAACACAGTAAGCAGAGCAATGACCAACCTCTGAATAGTCGAGTGTAGAACACACCTATTGGCTAATCTAATGAAGTTACAATTTAAGGCATTTGTAAGGTGAATATAACAAAATAATTAACAGTATTATATATATATATATATAATATACAGATTTGGAATGTTTGGTTGCTCATTGGTTGTTGTCACTGAGTGGCAGATCGCTTGTACATTAAGCATGGTAGTCCTGGGTTCGATTCCCAGAGTAATAGCCAAGCATTTTAAATTCTGTATTGTTAAAAAACAAGCCCGTGAAAGAGAGAGAGAGTACATTTAACAAATAATAACAATAGGTGCTAATTTCATAATGATTGTGAAGTAGACTTTCAGTGCCTCTGAAAGAATTTGAGTTTTAAGTCATTCAAGTATGAAGCTTATTAAATGTAAAAACTTAAGAAAACTTCTGCTGGTCTGTATGAACACAGAAGGCTAGCTTCACTTTCAATGATTTTATTAGTTTAGTTAAGAAAATCTATTAGTGCTGGCCTCAATCTTTGGATAGCTGTTGCTAGGAGTATTTTGTACATACAATAACAGTATTTAGAAATAAATAACAGTAAATTGAGTAGTTCTTTAAAAGGAACAAATGTAGATGTAGTATAATATGACATTTTGAAACTCATTTGTATGTTTGAAAGTCAATGAAGTTTTCACTTACTATCTGTTATGTACATGCTGTTTGTCTTATAAGTTGTACTCATCACAGTTTCCTGATGTTCTTATTGAAGGTCCTTGAAGAGTCTTTAAGCCAGATTTAATTGAAAGTCATTCAGTGTTCTAGGTTATTTGTTTTTTTAACCTTGGCCTCATGTAAGTTGTAATGTAAGCAGTACTCCAAACCAATTTGATTGATATAATATTTGTCTTTATATCTTTCAACTCTTATGAGAATTAACCGAGTTTAAATATTATAGTAAAGCACATGGCTAATCCTGAAGTTGAAATTCTATATATTTAATATTATACAGTCTACTTTTACTTGTGAAGCTAAGGGATATTTACTACATGCCATTTCAAAGTCTTTGTTTTTTTAAATAGATAAACGTATGAGAAGTTTGCATAGTGTTTCTCAGGACATTCACATTCAAAATAAAAAATAACATAACACAACTACAAAATAAATTACAACTGATTTCAATAAGATGAGTCCAAGGAAAAATAGGAATATACTAGAAATTAAATTGTATAGCTAATCTATTTCTCCTGGGTAGTGAGGATAGCGTCAAAAGCAAAAATTAAAACAACAAAATTCAACTGAACTTAACAAACAAAAATCAGCGTGTCATGCTGAAAAGTTTCAAGAAAGTGATTGAAGTGAGAAGTGATGTTGACAAGCGATACATACAGTCAGGGCCACGTTACATTGGCATAGTCTGAAGGATAGATGGCGACTCAACTAAGCCACCCAGTTCTTCATTACTGAGTATCTCATCTTCTTACCCACCTAATCCTATCTGCCCACCTTATGCTACTTTTCTCATCACCAACCAACCAACCAGACTGACTGATATGGCCAATTTGTCTCTTACTGGAATACCAGATGCATTCTTAAAGAGGAGGGGTTCATGTAATGGACGTAATTTCAATATTCGTGAACAACTATTTTATCAAGCACACACCAGGTCAAAGTTCATTTAACTACATGTATGTATTATGTCACATGATTAAGTGCACCACATTAGACATGTGTGTGTTTTGTAGCTGCAAACAGTTAGTCTTGACCATTGTACTCTGCTATTTTTGTTCAAGGATACACTGAATAGTGTTGCTGCACATTGTTGATAATGCATTCATGTATAAACAATAACACTCACTTTACATAAAAGTTGAGGTATCATTGGAAAATGTTTAAGTGCTGTGTTCAAATAACAGCAATACAATGGAAAGCCATACTAGTGAGAACACTGCCAACTCAAAAGATTTGAGCAGAGTGGCTTTGCTAAGATCGTTGAACATTTCTAGAATTTCTGGTGTGAGGCCAAGTCAATTATGCTCCAAACATTTACTATTCATTCTGTTTTGGATCTTTACTGCTATTCTTCCTTTCATCTTGTTTCTCAG
>WLWI01005757.1_pt1 | contig 10297 bp, 4 predicted proteins | sample 6701501 | NCBI WGS metagenome assembly WLWI01 (sample SAMN12718690, study PRJNA515312) | sponge metagenome | isolation source: marine sponge | host: Mycale hentscheli | place: New Zealand: South Island, Marlborough, Capsize Point | collected 2014-11-01
AGCCGTTCAGAGGTCGTTTCAGTTTATCCGATGGCTCAGGGACTCTTTGCTTGTCAAGACTCCCTGGAGGCAGGCTGTAGAGGCTCTGAGGCCCCTTATGACCGCATATTTGTCATGAAAAAACAAATGCCGTTGAAACAGTATTATGCTCACACTCGACGCCATCGAGCAGACTGCGGATCCTTCGCTGTTGTCGACGCCTCTGGATCTTGCCAAAGCCCGGAATGGGTTCGTGAAAATATCACTGACAACTCCCCCCAGTGCATTTGGCGGCGAGATATATCCCAAATTAGTTGCGGACACGGCAATGTCGAATGCCGAGAAGATAATGGATCCAGGTTCATCGAAGAGCAAGACGACGCCGACATCGCAACCCATGCCCAATAATCCGTATTCGCCAAAGGGAAAACAGGTCAGCGTCGCCTACAGCGCCTCTGCTATGATCGACCTTACCACCGCAAACAGCGAGCCGCTCGAAATCTATCATTTTGGTCCGTTGTCAGCATACAGCGTCTATTCGACAGCTGCGGCCGACGCTGATCTGGATACACTGCTGTCAGGGATCGACTTTTCCCCGGGTCAGCCGGCAGGTCGTCTGCTCATTGAGCTTGCCGATGTGAGTTTCCCTAGCAGCCTGACCCTTTACTTTCAGTTGGCAGATGCGGCAATTGATGCACCCCCGAAACCATATCAGTTCTCATACCTGTCGTCGGACGGATGGAAACGTCTGACGGTGACGTCGGACACAACGGCAAATTTCAGCTATTCCGGCATTATCCAGGTGCAATTGCCGCAGAACATGAGTACCGACTGCGTCGCCATGCCTGGCGAGAATTACTGGATCGCCATTACATCAGACGCGCCGACGCAGCAGGCAGCGCTAACGTACCTGGACGCCCATGCGGTTCAGGTGAGTCGAACACTGACTGCGTCACTTCCTGCAGGCGTCGCACCGTCGCTCGCCAGCAATCAGATCAACGCGCTGCAAACACCCAATCCACATATTGCTCACGTGCTGCAGCCGTTTTCCTCCTTTGCCGGAATACCGGGTGAGAATCAGCGTCAAATGCAGCGCCGGGTTTGCCGACGCCTGAACAATAAGAATCGCGCATGGTCGCCAGCCGATTACGAAGTAACCGCGTTGCTGACCATGCCTTCTTTATACTACAGCAGGTGCTTGCCGGGGAATCCGACAGTTTGCGTAGTGGTCATCCCATCATATGAAAATTCAACGCTGCCCGGCGTGTTTACACCTGCAGTCAACGCCCGGATAATTCAGGAAATTCAGCTGGCGCTTGCGCGTCGCGCACCGGCGTCGGCGGACGTGGATGTGGTTAATTTCAAACAACAACCGGTCAAGATTCAAGCCTGCGTTGCATTGAAGCGATACGATTCGGCGTTGCAGGTCTACGAACGACTGTCGCGGTCGCTGAAGGTTTATCTTTCACCCTAGATCGAAGCAGAGCAGCAACAAATGTGTATTGACAATGGTCTCAGCCGCACAGAGCTGCATGATTTCATCGGATCAGACCCGAATGTCTTGCAGGTCGCCTCCTTAGACCTCTATATCGGTGACGACGCCCAGCCGCAGCCCCGGTCGCAAGACGTATTCCTGCCTGCTGATAGGGCCACTATCTTTGTCTCGGCCGCCGAACACACAATCATTCAACCTGTCCAGCATCTGAGGAGCAACTGCCCATGAATACCCCCCATCACATCGCAGACGCCGAACTGCCCATTGATCGGAATTTCCATCAACTCAAGGAACTGGGCATCGATTACATCAAGGAATTATGCGGCGCGACATGGACGAATTTCAATGACAGCGACCCAGGCGTCACCATTCTGGATCAGCTGTGTTACGCATTAATCGAGCTGGGATATTGCATCGACTTTCCCATTGAGGACCTGCTGACCGCCAAGACCGGCGATATCGAATTTGATAACCGATTCTTCCTCCCGGATCGAATTTTGACGTCGTCGCCCGTTACGTTGGATGATTATAAAAAACTGCTTATCGACGGTCTTGACGGCGTCAGGGCGGTCTACATTGAGCAAACGGACGCGACGACTCCGTCCTGCTTTACCGCATTGATCTACATTGTTGACAGATCATCTGATCAGGCAGCGGTAATACGGGAGCAGGCAATAAACCTGCTTAACCAAAACCGCTCCATCGCCGAATACTTCACCGTAACGTTGCTGACTCCGCAGAAAATTATTCTGGAAGGCACGATTCAGCTGGCGCCTGAGGCGCCGCAGGACGTCTACAGTCGTATAGAGCAACAGCTCGATGACTACATAGTTGCCCCCTATAAACAGTTTGGCTACACCGAATTGGAAAAACGGGGATTCACCGCCGATGACATATTCGATGGTCCGCGGCTCAAGAATGGATGGGGCTCGCCGGATAACCTGCCGGCCGGAAAAGTCAACACTCTAAGACTTGCCGATCTGGCCATGGTGATTGGCACCATTGGCGGCGTCGCCTCGATTATGAACCTAAACTTTGGCTCGGGAGCCACAGAGATAACGATCGCACCGACTGCTGTTGCCCAGATCGTTCTGTCGCCAACCAATTTCGCACTCATCGGCGATCAGGACGGCAGCACCGCATCACAAAAAACGGATCAGTTTATCAGGAAAATTCAGCGCCGCTCAATAAGTCTAGGCGCTGCGACCGACCTGACACCGGAACCTCCGCGTGGGAAATACCGGGAAGTGGAGGATTATTATTCAGTGCAAAACACATTTCCCGGCAACTACGGAATTGGGCATAACTCACTCGGAGAAAACGCATCCGCGTTTCGCGTTGCACAGTCGCGCCAGCTGAAGGGCTACCTGATGGTATTTGATCAGCTGCTGGCCAATGAATTCTCGCAGCTCGCTCACCTTGGGCGCCTGTTCTCTTTCGATCTCACAGAGGCTGGAGATGACGAATTTGTGAGTCGCCAGCGCAGCCTTTGCACCCGTTCATTTGTCCCGACCTATGCGTACCAGCCGCTTTATGATATTCCAGACGTTAAATTACTGCTGATCGGTCACGACACGTATGACTACCAGTTCACGTCAACCAATCCGAAAGAACAGGAAGCAAAGGCCTGGAATAAATTTAGAGATGATCCTGACAATCGCTATATAACCGGGTTGCGGCAATGCATGGAGCAAACCGACGAGTCCGACGACCGTCGAAATCGAATACTGAACCACCTGCTTGCACGGCACGGTGAAGACAGCCAATTTTTTGACAGAATCGTTTCCGACTGTCGCTGGTGTGGCAGCCTGCTCAAGACCCGAATTATCGTTAAGAGTCTGTGGTTGCAGAACTTTGAACTGCTGTCGTACAATCGCAACAAAGCCTATAGTTCCTTTGACGCGCAACGGTTGCGAACAAGCGGCCGCTATTTCCTGTCGGCAGCGGATGCAGACGCGGTGCAACGCAAGCTGGATTTTGAAGTAACCGGTTTCCTCCGACCCCTCATCGAACACGCATATTCAGGCGCGGGCGCTTGTCGGGCGGCTGTGATGAATGCGCTCCAGAGGCTGAAACCGTCCCAGATCGAATCGTTCGATGAAGCGCTGCATATTACCGATATCCGAGACGTCAGACAGAATTCCCTGATGACAGACGGCCAGTTGGATTTGGCGGCCCTTCAGTCGAACATGACGTTGCTCACGGGCGACTTTGACAACTACTCTGCCTTTGAACTGAAACTGGACCTGTTGCTGGGATTGACGTTGCACTGTCAAATGCTCGAAGACGTACTGCAACGACTGCTCAATTCCCCCGGCTTTGCAAAATGGGTCGCCGGCGACGCCGATAAACCGTTCGCGGCGCCGGGCGACGATATTACCGTTCAGCGCCAGGACGGGATTGATCGCTTATGGGTAGGCGAAACATGTCTTCTGGAACTGCAGGTGGACAGGCCGGTAACCGAGCAGCTCTACCTGGACCATCTTATGCAGATCCACTGGTTTAGCGCCAGTCGCAAGGGCTTCATCTTTCTTGAACCGGCGCTGCTGCAGGGGGACGAATCAAAACAGCGTCAAACCATCGATCCATCCCTGTTTTCGCATACATTATCGATTTTTCCAGACTATGTGAGCCGCTTCAACAGTCCCGCGTTTAAGCAAAAATACGATCTTATTCTGCACCGGCATTTCGCCGCAAATGTCGATAATCACCTGCTCCGGCTCTCCTGCGACGAGCTGGTCAGGATGATCCCGCACTACGTGGGTTGGCATAACAGTCTGCTCGGTCGGTTAGGAGGGACTGCGGCTATCGTTTCACATGATCAGATGGCGGATTGGCGTCTCGCGTCGCTGGCGCTTGCACGTGATGAGACGGTTTGGTGTGTGGGCGTAGACGGCAACGTTGGTATATATGATCCGGCGCAACAATCCATGACCGACCTAGGTGAACTCGGAGGGTGGACGCTGAAATCCCTGGCGTTTGCCGATGACGACGTCATCTGGTGCGTCAGTACGCAGGGCAATGTCGGCAGCTATTCGATTTCTGCAAAAAAAATGACGACCCTGGGAAATCTCGGAGGGTGGCTGCTGCAATCCTGCACCTTCGTCTCAGATGATGCGGTGGTTTGCATCGGGAAGCAGGGGAATCCGGGTCTGTATAACCTCAAGACCCGCACGATGAAGACGCTCGGCGCACTGGACGGTTGTTCCCTGAAATTCGCTTCCCTCGGTCCCCATCAAACGCTCTGGTGCGTCGATGCCGACGGGCGCCTTTTTACCTTCGACATCCAATCTCATCTGGAGATTGATGCAGCGCCGGTTGTCAACGCTGACGAAATTATCCCGGTTCATATCCGCAACACCTGGCCCGTTGTCTTTTGTACAGCCGGAGCGGATGGGACGCTCTGGTGCGTTGGACCGGCGGGCAACGTCGGCGTCTACGATGCTAACGAGCAATCGATCAGGGACCGGGGGAAACTCGGCAATTGGACATTGACAGCCCTTGCATTTGCTCCGGATGGCACGCTGTGGTGCGTCAGCGCCGAACACACTATCGGCTCATATAACCATGAAACCAACACAATGACGGATCACGGGTTTCCGGGAGACTGGACTATATCAATGTGTGCAGTTGCGAGCGACGGCGCCCTCTGGAGTCTTGGAGCGGAAGGCAATATTGGCCGATACAGCACGGTCAATGACGAGATGACCGACCTGGGAACCCCTGGATCGCTGCCGCTAAAGTCATTTGCGTTTATTTCATCCGATACGCTGCTCTGTGTTCGACAAGACAACAGCGTCATGCTTTACAGCATCCACGATGGCAATATTATTGACGTCCCGGGCTTCGCCAACTGGGGCCTTGCCGCATCTGCCAAATCGGTGGATGGAACAGTGTGGTGTGTTGGCGCAGAAGGCAACCTTGGCATATGTCCCCCATACCCTATCCGAAAAATGACGCCAGCGTCCGCAGATTTTGACAATTGGCCGCTGCGTTCATGTGCGGCGGCGCCGGTCGGTGCCGTTTGGGGCGTCGGCGTTAATGGCGATGTACGCATTCAGGATATCTCCGCAACATTCATTGCGAACACCGTCAAAAATCTTCTGCCCGATCAAACTCAGGAGGTGTCCTCATGAGTATACCGCTGCCAGCATCACACTTCGTCGCCCGCTGCATGTGGGATGTTGCGATGGACAACGAGGACAGCGCCCACCAGCTTCAAGACGATCTCAGCACGTGGACAGAGGCAAAGCTGAAGGATATTCTGGAACAGGCGTTTGCGGCGACGCTGGATTCCCAACGCTCCTATGCCGTCGGGCCATGCAGCTCAATCTTGGCGTCATCCCCTATGACGATCTTGCCGATGAATTGCCGCGACGCATCCGTCGGGAACTGCTGGAGTTCTTGCGCGGCATTGAGCCGCTGTCGATAAAGCCGCCGTCGGTTGCCGGAGACTCGCCGCAGGCGCCTGCAACCGTAACCACCGGCTATCCGCAACATCGTACGGCTCGCGTTCGGGCAAATGAGTTTCTCTCTTTCTTTCTACGATACGGCCGCGCCCCCTGGTGGTACCGGGGGACGGCAACCCACAGAACACGGCTGGATGATCATATCAGAATGGTCCCAAAGGATGTTGCCCGGATCGTCAGGCAGCATGGCCGGGAGGAGGACGTCAGACGACGGATCGTCTGGCAGTATGAAGAAGATGGGACAAAAAAGATTGTTGTCGCCCTTGAGCCGGATAATCACGATCGGATTTTTCAGTTTGCCGATAATCTGTTTGATATCCAATCATCCGGGCAGCTTGTACAGGACTCTCCAAAGTCCTTTCGCCGCGAAGCGTGGCTGTGGATACTGACGCATCTGCTTGTCGAACGCGGCGCGCTCTTCAATACGGTCGAGTTTGATAGGTCGATCTTGCGTCAGATGGCCGATCATTATCAGTTTGACTACCAGACCCTTCTTGATCAATTCACCAGCGCTGCAGCTGAGCTGAACGCAAAAGGCCATGACGTTCCGCGTTTCATTGAGGCGCTGCAGGTTATTCGTGCAGAAGAAAATACTGCCTGCAACCCTCAGCCGGCTGCCGATTACTGGCCGCTCTTTGCATCGCGCCTGAACTCGCAGCCAGACAATTGTCAGCAACAACCGCTGTCAGTCGATCTCCGGGAAGCGCGTCGCCGCGACGTGAAACGGACAGCCGCAATCCTGCGAGATCATTTTGCCAATGCCCCGCAATCGGACTGCGATTACGTCATCGCTCAGTTAAAAGAAACGGACCTCGTCGCGCTGCTCGAACTCTTGACGCCGTTGAACCAAGCAGTGATTCTGTCATTCATACAAGCCGTTGCGGCGGCGGCATATGACGTGAATGAAGCGCTGATCTGGCGTGCCGTACTTGTTCATCTCGCCGGCAGTTCCAGCGCCGTGTCCACCCTACATGGCCTCATTCAGGCGTTGTTAACAAAAATTGCTCATGATGCATCAATTCAGCGCGATGATGTGCAACGGTCAATGATAAACTACGTCAGCGCTGTTGCACGTCTCGGACAACATTCAGAGCTGTTGCGGATTTTGATAAACCTCTCCGACCAGGACGTCAGGGCCGATAAGGGCCAACCCGATCGCTGGCAAGACTATCAGGATGCGGTAGAACACTTCCTCTCAACAGGTACGCGGAAGGAATCCGCTCCAGCCGGCGGCGTCTGTCTGTCGCTTACCGACATGCTGGGTCAGCTGCTTCTTCAACAGCCGCGTCGGTGCGCCGAATGCATCCGGCGAGGCAGCGCAAAAACCGATATAGCCACAGGCGTACACCGTCTCATGAGTATCACGGCCGAATACGACCTGCCCGTCCTGCTGCCGACGCTCCGCCCCGACTCGGCGGCCCTGCTCGGCGAGCTTGCAAACATCTTCCACGCAAATTCAGCCGATATGCCGGCGGCAATCGATCCCTATCACCATCTGTATCCGGCCATCGTTGCCGTGCTTCTGCAGCACCGCAACACGCCACTGGACGCCGAGGCGCTGCTGAATTATGCGGCGGACAGATTGATCGCCATGTTTCACGTACCGCAAACCACCCTGCAATCCATTATTCTGGCGTACAGCAGCAGGTATAAAACGAAGAACGCGGCGGTGCGTACCCTGCATCAATGGGCCGTATTGGATGGGGCAGCCGACAGTGCGCAATCCGATATCGACGCATTCAATCCTCAACGTTTGGATGCTCTCCCGGTTAAGCAGCAACTTGCCAGCCTGATTCACCATATTCGGCGTCTCAATAAGACCGTCCTGCCCAAACCCATACTTGAATCATTCCGACGCCTGTCGCGTCTGCACGGAACCCGGCTACTGCGGTATCTGAGCGACCAACACGACGGCAAGGCATTGCTCAAGACCCTGTTTGCAAGCGCTGATCCGCAAATGCTGGAGGAATGGGCCGCTAATCTCTCGCCAGAACTCGGGGACAAGTATATGCAGTTGTTCAACCAATCCGACGTCGACGCATTCAATCCTCAACGTTTGGACGCACTCCCGGTTGAGCAGCAGCTTGCCCACCTGATTCACCAGATTCGGCGCCCCGATAAGACCGCCTTGCCCAAATCCGTCTTTGAATCGTTCCAACGCCTGTCGCGTCGGCACGGAATGCGACTGCTGCTACATCTGAGCGACCAATACGACGGCAAGGCATTGCTCAAGACCCTAGTTGGACGCGCTGATCCGCAATCGCTGGGGAATTGGGTTGGTAATCTGTCGTCGGGGCCAGGAGATAAGAGTATGCCGTTGTTCGACCAATGGATGCGCGCGCTCAGACGCAGCGGTCTTCTGAGCGGCAGCTCCCAATCGAGCGTTGAGGAAATGACGAATCTGTTCTGGCTGGTGATTTTGGAACAGACCGCCGCCGGCAATGCCATCGAGCACGCTCTGTCCATTCTCCCCGGAATTCTCTCAATGCAATTACGCCTATCCAGCGTAACTGTGATTCGTCATCTGTCGCAGACTCAGCAGTGACCCCATCCACTTTGGCAAGATGCGTTGCGGGCGGCGTCGGAATCAGATGCACCGGAGAATCCCACAACCGTACACGGAGAATCACTGTCCAGCGAAACGGATAGCGACAGCTGGCTCCGTCACCCGTACCTGGTCGAGATTCTCCAACACATGCTTCTATACGGGCGAATCCCTGTGTGGCTGTCAGGCGCGCATGCATTGAACCGTGACGACATACTCAGTCACTTGCTTCGCAACAATCCGAAACGGCTCATATCAGCCGTGCGACCGATCGCACATCGTCACGGCGTTCTGCTGCGTCTGAGCGATGCTATCGGCTATGCAGACCTGCTGACGGTAATCGGTCAGTCGCCCGATCATTCGGTTTCAACGGCTGCCGAGCTGCAGTCGTGGCACACGCGACGGGCTCACATTGAATTGGCTGAAATTCCGCGTCGCTTTCTTTGCCAGATGTTCGCGCGTATAACTTGGCGCACCTGGCTTAATCCGCCTGCCGGATTTGCCGCCGGGCAAATCCTTGCGGATGCCGTCGCTGTCCTGATCGACAGGTACGGTATTTCATACGAGCGGCTGAAACAGGCTCTTGACAACGTTGGCATACCGCTGTCTGCTTCTCTGAACGTCAGCGACGCAACCGGCGCCGAAAGAACTCCGGTAGTCCCTGCATCGGCTGCCGCTGCTAACGATGGACAACAGCTGGCAAACACCTCAACGTCGTCGATAATAAACAATCCTGTCGCAAACCGGGGAAGTATGACTTCTGAAGAATCTGATCGCGCTGGTCATACTGGACAGCAGAATGGCGAATTAACTTCACAATTGGGATTAAAAGATTTCGGCAGTGATGACGTCAATCCAAACACACCACTGCAACCCGCGTCGGCGGCCGAGAATCCCATTCCAGCGCCTGCTTCTCGGGACGTCAGCGACGCAACCGGCGCCGAAAGAACTCGGGCAATCCCCGCAACGGTTGCCGCCGCAGATGATGGACAACAGCTGGCAAACACCTCAACGTCGTCGGTAATAAACGACCCCGCTGCAAACCGGGGGAGTATGACTTCTGAAGAATCTGATCGCGCCGTTCATACTGGACAGCAGAATGGTGAATTAACTCCACAATTGGGATTAAAAGACTTCAGCAGTGATGAATTCAATTCGAACACACTACAGCAACCCGCATCGGCGGCCGAGGATTCCATTCCAGCGCCGATTATCCAGGAAACACCAACCAGGGAAGAGCTTAATGCTCCAATTGCGGTTAACAATGCGGGTCTGGTCATTCTTCAGAGCTTCATAAAGCCCTACTTCGACAGGTTCGGTCTGCTCGGGGAAACCGGTTTTACGAGCCCGGAAGATAATGCGCGCGCCATTCATTATTTGCAATACCTGGCGACCGGAGCCGATTACACTGAAGAGCGCCTGCTATGCCTGAATAAAATCCTTTGCGGGGTCGAACTGATTGCCCCGATACCACTCGGCATCGACATGAGTCCCGGAGAACGGGAGACGGCAGACAGCCTTATTCTCGCCGTTATCGATCACTGGAGCGCCATTGGCGCCAGTTCTATCGACGGTTTTCGCGGTAACTGGCTGGTACGCAATGGCCTTTTGACCAACAACCTTGAACATTGGGAACTGCATGTGGAAAAACGCTCCTGCGACATCCTGCTCGAACGCGCGCCTTTTTCTTACAGCGTCATCAACTATTCATGGATGTCGAAACCGCTTTATCGGAAGTTTGAAAGAAAATATCGATTTTACGCTCAAAATTGTAAAAAACAGCGATTTGTCTACCCTACTTCACATTTG
>WLWI01005758.1_pt1 | contig 10295 bp, 8 predicted proteins | sample 6701501 | NCBI WGS metagenome assembly WLWI01 (sample SAMN12718690, study PRJNA515312) | sponge metagenome | isolation source: marine sponge | host: Mycale hentscheli | place: New Zealand: South Island, Marlborough, Capsize Point | collected 2014-11-01
TAAAAGGTAGCCAAAATTAAAAACAAAACAGAGAGAGAGAAAGAAAATACTTGGGGTGGGTCCTCTCCATTCTATCATCACTTAGCAATACAGCAGGTTCTCTCCCTTTTCTTTTATATTCAAGTCTCAGCTCATGCACACGGTTACTCTGTCAAGGGTCTTGTATTATAGTTATAATGGTGTCATTTTGTTGTTGTTTCTGTACCATTTTTCAGGAAAATTATCTAGAAAATGTGAAGTATTGACCAAACATCCTGTGAAACCATCACTTACCACAAATATGTTTTATCATGATCGTAAGGCAATAGTAATCATTTTATGTCAATTTAAGTAGTTGTTACTGTGAAAATATTCTAATAGCAGTAGCAACACTCTATACTGTAGCCTTAATCGTCAAAATAGCCAGATTGAATTCATTTGCTATTAAGTTAATGATAAAATCCAAAACTAAAAACTAAGTGTAATGGTAGAAACTAAAATATTACTTGCAGCAGCTATTTTACTTTATTAACTTAATATTAAATGTTGAATTTTGTAGATCATCAAGAGGCTTGTCTTGAGCCATTGAGTGAGAAGAAAATGTTAAACAAAATCGATTCTGAAGAATTGGGTAAGTCAAATTTAGACATCATTTTATTAACAGACTGAATTTGATTGTAATGAATTTTACTGCAATTCTAATTTGCTTGTGTTAAATATTGATTAATTTATATATTAATATCAGTAGGTGCTCTTTACACTACAGACATTTCAGAAAATTTTTTTAACTCTGAATAAAATCATGTTAATATTTTTAAGTACTTTATTACCCGTAAGTACGAATAAGTAATATCCAAGTGTTAATTTATTTTTTTAGACATCTATAGTTTGGGATCCATTTATAGGAAGTTAAAACTTCCACTGTCTCCAATCTGGCAGGAGTTTGCTCTACAGTTGGGTTTAGACTACGATGCCACAGAAGCCATCAGAAGAGACTCTCCAACTAGTTCTTCGCAATGTCTGCAAAATGCCCTCGCTTCGTGGCTGCATCTGGATTATGACTATCAGAAACATGGGAAGCCCAGCTGGAGAAGAATAGCTGAAGTAGTGTCATGGCTTGGTAAAATAGATATCTTTCAAGACATAATCACAAATCACAATGGTAAATACAATTATGAAATGCTAAATTAGAGTATTTTTTTGTTTTCTACTTTTTTATGCTGAGTTTGTACAACACTCCTCCAGGGTTATATCTAAAAAATTGGTTTGAGGGGTAAGCTCCAGCAAGTCCATGACCCTCTATAGTATTATAGTAAAACAGTGCAATGTTATATGGAGAATAAATAGCATGAAATTATTATGATGAGCTAAATTTTGCCTATTTTATAAGTTTAGTCAAAACAGCACACTGCATAACACATACATTAAATGGAGGGGGAAGTCTAGAAGTTTGGAGTGAAGTTGTAAGTATTCACTTCAGGAATAAAGCCACAATAATGTCTTATATTACCTGGCCTGTCTTTTCTGCTCTTTTATAGTTGTGAGTGTTCAGTTAAAGAGTATGTAAAATTGAATTTTTGTGTGGCCTATCTGAAAACCTAACGTTTGCCTATTTGGCTATATGTTAGCTGTATGCTGTAGTATGTCTTTCAATTTTGATTCTGTGTTATTGGATATGTAGAAACTTGGGTTTGATCCAAATTGTTGTCACACAAAGCAGTTCAGCAGATGCAATAGACAGTCACAATTTTTGTGCCATTCATCATAAACAATAAAACTAAGTTCATGTTTTTGGTTAGCTTCATGTAAATTCTTAAAAACAATTTTTGGTCTAAATATTATCGTGCTGTCATTAGTTTTATTTCTTTGTCTAAAGTAATAGCTAGCTACCTCAATCTTTTGTATCAATAATCTAATACAAATATTTAAGTATGATAAAATTAAAAAAATAATTAATATATAAAGTTTTAAGTATTGTGATATTTTGGCGACATTTGAAAGCCATTAGCAAAAAAGTCTCTGTTTGACAGTTCATTCATTATAAAGCATTAAAACATCAATCTGATTTTATCATAATGACAGCAAGTATGCTAATAATATATGAATGTAAGGCATCAGCTCAAGAGAACCATCTATTCAGGTAATTGTAGCGAAATTAAGTCATGCATAAACAATAAAAATTCAGACTTTAGGACACTCCTTACTAAATTGGAGATTGGTATCCACTTTCTGGATGCAGTGGGGATTTAGCTAATTACACAAGTACTCTTCTCTATTTGCATGCCCTGTCTTCTTGGTGGATTCACAGGTGAAGTTATGCAAGTTTATCTTAGCAGTGAACTGTGTTATCTAACTTAGGAAAGATCTCACATGTTAGGATCAATCTGGACTTGGCTTCAGTTATTTTGAACAGTCATTCCAGATTCCTTAATACTATTACTATTACAGGCAGTATTTTTGTAGTACCGCTAATTGAACAATTGTTCCCAGCTTGTGTGTGTGCTGACCTTGCATAACTACTGAGTTTTTGCCTCTGCATGACATCGTACAACTTGGTGACTCCTGACTAGTGCCTTCATCCTTGACAGTCCCATGTGTTCCTTGTGCTCTTCCATTTAAATAACCTTCTTTAAAGATTATAAGGTCCTTCTTGCTTATTTGGTTCTAGCTGGAACTAACCATTACCACTTCCTCCTGAGAACAATAAACTACTAGAGACTAAGGTAAACAAAAGTGGGATGGGAGAACGGATGCAAAAGGCTTAACAAAATAAGAAATTACCAAAGTAGATATAGCTAGCTATTATCTTTCTGCGCATTCTCTGTAGTTAGAACTTAAGTGTAACTATTCATTAAGTTATTTGTATACAGTAAAACTAAGCAGATATTTAACCAAATATCTTTAGTTATTCATGATTTTGGGTATATATAGTCATTAGGTTGCTTGGGTGCTGAATAAGTCTTTTTAACAGTGGCAAATGTTACAGGAATTAACAAAGTATATTGTAACATTTATGCTCTAAGTGTAGCATTTTGTGTGATCAAATTAGTCTGGCTACATGATTTATACCACTTCTTTGCTGCTATCAAATATAATTGTACTGCTGGTATTAACAGGCTGAATTTACAGTGTAGACAAGGTCACTTTCAATTATATTATATTTTTTTACCAGCCAATAGGTGAGAGGGCATGTCTAGCTAAGCCCCCCCCCCCCTCACCTCCCAATCCCTGCACCCCACCCCAGCACCCCACCAAATAGCTATGCCACTGACTACTTAGTCAGCTAAACCAGAACATAGACTAACCCAAACAGAAAATACCACATCTAGTCTCTCAGCACTGCACTGGTAGTACACGTACTACCACTACTACCACTATGCTAATTGAGTGTCACACCCGAGAGCCTGTAGAACAACTGGAATGGTGGATGAACGCAATAAAAGTCAAGGGCATGCACTTACAAAAAGTATTTTCACTCTAATACTCGCTAATAATATTACAAAGCATTAGGATACAAATTTTCTAAAGCTTTAAATTATATTCCTGAATTTCACACGTTTATCATTATTCATTCAATAGTTATGTGAATGCAGTATAATAAACTTATAATTTAATTCTCTCTTCTCTTGCAATATCGTGTAACGTATTATGATACAAAAGAATCTTAAATCCTCATTTCAATTTAGCATTATCTTTCAGAATATGCATGTTCATTCACCACGAAGAATGGGTAGAAGAAAGGCAGAGAAATAGTAAAACACTGAGGGTCAAGAAAAATAGAAGCAGGTGAGAAAATTCTGACAGATAACTACGTGACACAGAAAGAACAGTGATACTGAGCAGCAAGAGAAAGAATGTGAAGGAAATGAATGAGTTGAAGAAAAGAATAAAAAACAACTGAGATGACTCATGAAGAAAGTGAGCAGGAGTATAAAATCTTGGATCAAAATGCCTTATGTTACTGCATTCCTAAGTCGCACAATTAGTTGCTTGCTAGTCTAAAAATAGTTCTAAGAGTTGCCGAGGTTTGACTTTTTTGTTCCATAGTTACTGGGGATTCATACAAGATATTTTGCTGTGAAGTGGGGGGGATTATGTAGGGTCACATGAAAATGGTGAAGTTAGGACTATTACACAGATGGTCAGATGAAAATTTAGACAAATTATTACCAATTGCTATCAATAGACTAGACTTAAATAATGAATGTCATCAAAATATGTGAATTCATTACGTCAGTATTGTTTTATAGTAATAATATATCCAGCTCACCTAGTAGTGAAATACAGTGACAAATAACTGACATGATGTGAGTGGTGTGCATGGCTACACTTTACCAGTATCATTCATACCACCTGACAATGGTTGTTTTCTTTCAAGTTGAGTAATATTTTCCCCATAAACGACAGTAGCCATATCAATCAATGCTCACACTTGGACTTCCATGAAGTTTCTGTTACCTATTGCTGTGATGGAGATATTTGGTTAGTTAACCGTTAAATAAAGCACTAAATGTGCGAAACCTCAGTGCTAACACTAGCTGGTTACTACAAAATCATCATAGTCCAAAAGAATAATTCATTGGCTATTCTCATCAGCTTTTCATATAGCTTAATTAAGCAATGAAAATAGTACATATATAAATGTTGTCTTCATAATAGATGAAGTTAAACATGCCAGAGACACTCACCAGATTATAATATTTGCAACACAATACTTCACTTCCAGTGCATGGTTAACTACACAACATAAGGCAAAACTACATATGGGGGGCATTAGCCCGAAGTTAGAAGTAGCACAATGAAGATCTTAAATCGTCATTCTGAGTAAGTTCATACCTAAATATACAGTTAATTGTCAGTAATCTTCAATATCAGAGCATGACATATAAGCAAACAGACATACAAACAGACAGAATACTACAATAACCCTCTTGTGCATGCATGCTGAGGGTTAATAATCGGCAATGAAATAGTACTCTAATTTGCATAAATTAGTTGTGACACTTATCAAGCCTACCTTGCAATATTTTTTTCAAATGTAATATTTAGATATTTCAGTGTGATATTAGTTTAATACATTACTGGTCTTATCAGAGTCTGAAACATCAGTTCTTGTGTTTGCCAAGTAATATGAGTCATGAGTTGTTTGTGTAGTTTTCATATGAGACACATATTCAATTAGCATCTGCTGGTTTACTCGAAATAAATTGGTAATAATTGTGAGTGATATCAAATGTTGTTATGTTCCCTGAGTTAATTGTTGCTCTACTAGCAAATAAATAATAATTCTTGGTTTCAATTATTATTACTTTAAAGGTTATAAACACAATTATGTGTGTATGCACTTATTACATGATGTAATGCACTATTTGTACCATGGTATGCTCAAACCACCCTATCACTATTCAAATTGAGGTTAATATATTTGTGCCCACCTACTATAGGTGAAAAGTGAACCTTCCAATCAAAAATTAGTTTTTATGCATTTCCTGTATCCTAGAACCATGATACAAGTCGTTTGCATTCTTCCATTCAGTCAGTACAGTTATTATGCTACCCTCGGGACTTCAGCCATTGGTTGTGTAACTTATCCTTATATCCCTGTCATGTCCTAACCAACAGTGTTAACTCTGCAATCTTTGGCTTTGTGTTCTGGCTGAAGTTGTTAAGGGTACCATCACATAGCAACGGATGTGTGCCGTTAGTAGCACACTCATGTAGAATACTCCACATTATATACTACAGAGTCATGCCCCGCTTTGAAACAAATTAGTGGCCGTGAAATGCAGCTGTGCCTCACTCACCGTTATGCGCATATGGTTAGGGCGGGACAGAGTCAACTTACAAAAATCCTCACTCGCAAAAGCAATAAATCCAGAATCTACTCTCTGGTCGTACTGCTCAGGAATTGACAAATGGCTATCATTAAAATTTTGCCAAGGCTTAGGGCCACAAAGGCTCAACCCTATTACGATGAGATATTTTTAATTACACAGAATTTTACAAAAATAATGAATAATAGTTTCCATGGTAAGGTGAGTAAATAGAGAATTAAAATAGAATTCAATGAAAACTCCTTGTTATAGCATACACGCAAGGATAAGAAAAATAGTATACAAAAAAATCGTCTTCTAAACTTCAGCGGTAGCCATGCAGTATTGCAGTGAAGTTCAAAATGGTGACGGGGTTATTTATTGAGATGCAACGTGCTTTCAGTCTTTATTCTTAATAGGTGCTTTCTCTTAGTAGTACTTGCTGACCTGCAGAAATAAAATAACTCGGGGAATAGCATAAGTATATCTTAAAATCTATAAATATCTTGTAGAGATTGCTCTTCGAATATTAGGTCCTGTATAAAGTTTTAAAAAATATTTTAAAAATTAAAGTTGGAACAATCAACTAGTAGTACAGTGCAAGATTATTACTACTTTTGGCCAAAATTAGGAAAAAACAACAAAAGCAACAACAACAACAACAAACAAATCAAAACAAGTAAGGTGTATATAAGATAAGCAACAAATATATATATATATATCATTGTGAAGATATCTAGGGTGGAATATATATACTTTATTGCATGACACTGGCTTAAATAATATGATGCATCTTAATAGTGTCTCTCACATGATTCAGTCATCCCTAAGAGAATACTATGCTCACTATAGGTGTACCAATAGAGGAATCAACCAATATACTGATAACTGATATTCTATATTTTATCTAGAATCAAGGCCGATACCGATACCCAATAGATACTTCGACAACATTTTTAACATTCAATTATTGCATAATCAGAAATATTATGTTACAGGAATTATTGATGAATTGATTTTAGCAACGTTGTTTCTTTTAGGTGTACAGTAGAAGACAAAATAATTCTGTGGATTCTGTTCCGTAGTAGTACGGCCATGCAATGGTAGTTCAGCATTTTGACTAAACGGAGCTGTAAACCAGGTCTGCACTTCATAGGTCTTCTGTTAGCTACTGATGGACCTCCAACTTCTCACAACTTATACAGGATATACAATGTTTTATACATCTTTGAGCGAGGCATGCCGTGAACAAGAAAGAGTAAAACGGTAACGTGGTCGAATGGTACGGCCTTCTTTTTTTACCAAACAGCATAATCGTTATTTCCCTTCTTTTTCAATCGTGTGACGATCTGAATTATGTTCTACGGAACATAATTCAGAACTTTATTTTGTCTCCTGCTGTATATATATAATTTCCACTGTTTCAAGGGCTAGGTGGCTTGTAGTTATTTCGATGTTCATCGTCTACGTGCAAGAAGAATTCAATTATTGTCAGCATTAACATGACGTATACAAAGTGTCTTTTCATCAGTTACAGTAGGATGTCAGTTATTCGAACACATTGGGACCAAGGATTGTTCGGATAAGAAAATTGTTTGGATATCAAAACCAATTATAAATCTCAAGCTAGGCAGCCATTTTTTAGAAGTATGGAACAAAGTCATAAACACAACACATTTTTATTGTTTGCTAATTATATTTAGTTTGTTATAGGTTATTATATCTTTTCTTGTTTGTTTCAATTAGAAGACTACTGATAGTCAATGTTATGCTCTCAGGGACATTTGGCTGCTGTATTAAATATGCAAGAACAGTTTCCAGGGCATCACAGGCTTGACTATGTGATACAGCATAAGAAACTCCATCATCTTCACTTTTATTATCATTTTCTTCATTTTGTTCAGTGGCTAATGCAATGATTTCTTCTTCTGCGTCGTCATGATATCCATAAATCCTGACTGTCTGCAGTAAGCCACTCAGTTTGGCCATCAGAAAATTCCCCATCATTGAATACTTCTTGAATGTCATTTGAGGCCATTTCAGATTGTTCTACCTCAGATGAAAAGGTTCCTTCTTCTTTGCTTCTGTGGGAAGCAATTTATTCCAACTTCTGCATATTGTAGAGTGATACACTTCATCCCAGCTGTTAGCAGCCATTAAATTGCATCCAAAATGGTTATCTTCTTACAAAACAAATCAATGGTAGATTCTTCATGTAGCACGCACAGCAGTAAGTCACACTTGTACTGATATGTTTGATTGTTTCCAAAACTCCTTGGTCCATTGGCTGAATAATGGAAGTGGTTTTAGGAGGCAGGTAAAGGGTGGTTATTTGTCCATCACTTGACTCCAAGCATTCTATATCTGGATGGCATAGAGCATTGTCCAGAACAAGCAGAGCCTTTGGAGGCAGGTTTCTTTCTGTCAGCAATTTCTGGCAATTAGTTACAAATTTTTCATGGAACCATTTTGTACAAATTTGAGAATATATCCAAGAGTTTCTCTGATCATAGTAGTGAACAGGAAGACTAGCTTTGTCTAACCTTGGATTGGCAGACTGGGGAATGAAAACCAATGGGAACTTTAGCGAACCTGTCACATTGGCACATGCCATCAGAGTGACCCTGTCCTTGGGCTTCTTAAAGCCTTTTGCATCTTTTTCTCTAGCTGAAACAAGTGTCTTCCGTGGCATTAGTCTCCAACAATTAAACACCAGGGTTAATGCTGCTATGCCCTGGTCTTCCATAACTTTATTGAGCTCCACTGTATCAGTAGGGGCACACAGCGATTTACCTTAAATGGATACACTTCTTACACCATGCTTATTTCTGAATCTCTTCAGCCATCCTGTTCCTTCCTTGAAGGAGCTGGAATCAGTGTATGGATACAGCAATGGAAACAATTGCTGTGCTTTTGCCATCAGAAGTGGTCCACTAACAGGAGTACCTATCATAATACAATATGCATTACAATTTAAAACTCAACTAATAAGGCTTCATTTACAACATTTTTGCAAATTAGCTATGTTACTGCAAACTTTGCACCGTTGCTGGACAAACCCGAGATACACAGCTTTGTGCAGTTCACTAAACTCAGGCCTTCTCACAATTTTCCTCTTCTTAATGCAATCTCCTTATTCAATTTCTGTAACAAACTGCTTCAGTTTAGCCTCGTTCTTGGTGATGTCATGAACTGTAGACTTACCAACGTTAAATTGTTGGGCTGCACTCGTCATAGACTGTCCTTTTCTAACAGTTTCACAAATTTTAAGCTTGTCTTCAATGGTTAGCACAATTCTTTTCCGTTTTCTCTTGCTTGGCTCAGCCATGTTAGAAAAAAAGTGGGTGCTAGGATATACTGTAAGCCATGCGCGCGGGTAACTTACAGGCAGGGGGGTGGGGTCTGGCTATTAATTAGGTAAAGGGTGTCATTCTTTAGTCGTTCGGTTGATTGATGTTTTCGGATAACTGATGTTCGGATAACTGACATCCTACTGTATTTATATTGGCATGGCCAGGAGATCGACAACCAATACCGATAATGAAAACGAAAACTCAGCTGAAAAATTTATAATTGGTAGACTGATACATTATCTTTGCATCTCTAATGCTGACTTGTAAAAAACACTCTTTTCTATTTCCCTGTGGTGTGCGTCCAATTATTCCTTATATGATGGTTTGAAATTTACAGTCAGCTTATTTCGTCATTCTAATCCCTTTATTGTGTATTATTTAATATTCTAATCTCCGCTTTCTCTATGTATTCTTACCAAAGGCATGTTCCGGCAAGCTAGTAGAATGGTGCTGATTGCTCTCCCTTGCTTCCATGGTTCCCAAGAAGTTAAAACCTGATGACAAATAGAAATGTTTTATCATGTCAGAGAAGTTATTTAACTGCTGATCGTAAGTATTCTGTAAAATCATTTCTATTTGAGCCATACGAGATTACCTACTCTTTAGCTTCATTGGACAAAACTCTGTACTAAGAGTTAGGTAATGAATGCATTTTCTAAACTCTTTTACTTAATGTGCAGTGCTTGGCTGGGGTTAATTTATATTCGTGAATAATCACATTTATGACACAAAGTTGGACGCTCCTTTCCTATTAGGGAGGTAGTGGATAGGAAGGTATAACTGCATGTGTCAATGCGCACACACACACACCAACATACACCAACACACACCAAAACCCACATACCGGAACACCAACACCCACTAACACACATACACACATACAAGCAAAATAAAACACATTATTATTTAGATTCTAGATCCACCCATGAAAGCCACTTTCCCACAAAACACTAAATGTAATAAGTAAAAGTATTAGCTTAAAAACCTGACAATATATAATATTAGCAGTTTTGTTAGCTAGAGAAGTACAGCAACTGGCTAGTTGTGCTCCCACAATTATACCTAACAGTTTGACATATGCCAATGGTACCAACCCCTACTGCCACAGTAGTGCAAGTAGCAAGTTATTCACAATTATTTGTTTTTGGTA
>WLWI01005759.1_pt1 | contig 10294 bp, 4 predicted proteins | sample 6701501 | NCBI WGS metagenome assembly WLWI01 (sample SAMN12718690, study PRJNA515312) | sponge metagenome | isolation source: marine sponge | host: Mycale hentscheli | place: New Zealand: South Island, Marlborough, Capsize Point | collected 2014-11-01
GCCTAGTCCTAGTAGGATTGTAGAAGTGTTTGATACAGAGGTTAATCTATCTCAACAAAATCTGGCAATGCACAACTCTGAGTTGCATGAGGCAAGGCCAAGGTATATAAAACCATGCCACACACACTCTTACAAAAGTGATGTTAATTAAGCTATACAAAACTGAAGTTACTAATAGGTTCATGAATGAAGTGTAACTTGATGACTAAATACTTGTTGATTATGCACACACATACACACACAACTAAGTCTGTTGTTCTCTTCTGTGTTGAGGACACCTCCTGATTTAAGGGGCACCTCTGGCTTGCTCAGGTTGGTGGGTGTTCCCACACCGATCTATCATCACTTTTTTGCAGATTCACCTGGACACCCTTTTCTAGTAGTAGTTTAACTACTTCAGCATGGCCATTGTGGCAAGACATCATTAAGGCGGACCATCCATCATTCTCTTGCAGATTCACTTGGGCACCATTTTTTAGTAGTATTGTAACTACTTCAGAATGACCCTTCTGGCTAGCTATCATTAAGGCAGACCATCAATCTTTCTCTTGTAGATTCACATGGGCACGATTTTCTAGCAGTAGTTTAACTACTTCAGCATCGCCATTGAGGCAAGCCATCATTAAGGCTGACCATCTATCTTTCTCATGCAGATTCACTTGGGCACCATTTTTTAGTAGTATTGTAACTACTTCAAAATGACCCTTCTGGCTAGCTATCATTAAGGCTGACAACCCATCTTTGTTTTGCAGATTCAGGTCGGCACCATTTTCTAGCAGTAATTTAACTACTTCAGCATCGCCATTGAGGCAAGCCATCATTAAGGCTGACCACCCATCTTTTTCTTGCAGATTCACTTGGGCACCTTTATTTAGTAGTATTGTAACTACTTCAACATGACTCATTTGGCTAGCTATCATTAAGGCTGACCATCCATCTTTCTCTTGTAGATTCACATGGGCACCATTTTCTAGCAGTAGTTTAACTACTTCAGCATCGCCATTGAGGCAAGCCATCATTAAGGCTGACCACCCATCTTTTTTTTGCAGATTCACCTGGGCACCATTTTCTAGTAGTATTTTAACTACTTGAGCATGACTCATCTGGCTAGCTATCATTAATGCTGACCGCCTAAATTTCTCTTGCAGATTCACCTTGGCACCATTTTCTAGTAGTAGTTTAACTACTTCAGCATGGCCATTGTGGCAAGCCATCATTAAGGCTGACCACCCATCTCTTTCTTGCAGATTTAGGTCGGAACCATTTTCTAGTATCACTTTAACTACTTCAGCATGACCATTCTGGACAGCTATCATTAAGGCTGATTCTCCATCTTTTTCTTGCAGATTCACATGAGCACCATTTTCTAGTAGTATTTTAACTACTTCAGCATGACTCATCTGGCTAGCTATCATTAAGGCTGACCACCCATCTTCCTCTAGTAGATTCACCTGGGCACCATTTTCTAGTAGTATTTTAGCTACTTCTGCATGACCATTTCTTAGGCTAGCTTCCATTAAGGCTGACCACCCATCTTTCTCTTGCAGATTCACCTGGGCACCATATTCTAGCAGTAGTTGAACTACTTCAGTATGACCATTGTGGCAAGCCATCATTAAGGCTGACCATCCATCTTTCTCTTGCAGATTCACCTGGGCACCATTTTCTAGTAGTATTTTAACAACTTCAGCATGACCATTCTGGCTAGCTACCATTAAGGCTGAGCACCCATCTTTCTTTTGTAGGTTCACCTGGGCACCATTTTCTAGTAGTATTTTAACTACTTCTGCATGACCATTCTGGCTAGCTATCAATAAGGCCGACCTATCATCATTTTTTTGTAGATTCACCTGGACACCTTTTTCTAGTAGTAGTTGAACTACTTCAGCATGGCCATTGTGACAAGCCATCATTAGGACTGACCATCCATCCTTCTCTTGCAGATTCACCTGGGCACCACTTTTTAGTAGTATTGTAACTACTTCAGAATGACCATTCTGGCTAGCTATCATTAAGGCTGACCACCCATCTTTCTCTTGTAGATTCACCTGGGCACCATTTTCTAGTAGTAGTTTAACTAATTCAGCATGACCATTGTGGCAAGCCATCATTAAGGTTGACCATCCATCGTTTTCTTGCAGATTAACATGGGCACTATTTTCTAGTAGTATTTTAGCTACATTTGCATGACTCATCTGGCTAGCTATCATTAAAGCTGACCGCCCATCTTTCTCTTGCAGATTCACCTGGGCACCATTTTCTAGTAGTATTGTAACTACTTTAGTGTGGCCATTGTGGCTAGCTATCATTAAGGCTGACCGCCCATCTTTCTTTTGCAGATTCGCCTGGGCACCATTTTCTAGTAGTATTTTAACTACTTTTGCATGACTCATCTGGCTAGCTATCATTAAGGCTGACCGCCCATCTTCCTTTTGCAGATTCACCTGGGCACCATTTTCTAGTAGTAGTTTAACTACTTTAGCATGGCCATTTTGGCTAGCTATCATTAAGGCTGACCATCCATTATTTTTCTGTAAATCAACTTGAGCACCATTTTTGACATCATTTTTACTAGCTTCTACAATAGCAGATGATCCACTGTTGTTTTGCAAGTTCAACTGTGCACCATACTCCAGCAGTACTTTGACTACATCCAAATGGCCATTTTCAGAAGCTAATAGTAACGGAAATCTCTCATTACTCTTTAAATCTACCACAGCCCCCCATTGTAGCAGTAATTTTGTCACTTCAGCATAGCCATGAAGACATGCTAACATTAAAGCTGAATATCCTTTCTTGTTCAACAGATCTACTGGTACCCCAGATTCTAACAATAAGACAGCAACATTTGTGTGCCCCTCACTGCAGGCAGTATGGAGCAAGTAATCTCCTTTAATAATACTCAGCAAATTACCTGACAAGTTTTTCAGGGCAATTCTCACAAATCTGGCGTCTCCAGTCTCACACCCGTGCTTTAGGACTTGTACAATATCTTCGTGGGGGCTATTTTTGAGGATAACAGAGACTGTGTCGTAACGTTGATGTCTAATTGCTGTTTGAAGATTCTCCATTTTTTTTGTTGGGTATTTACAAAGTGGGCGTATACCTTTATATCGGCTGGATTAATATGGCAAGTGCGCATGTGTTAGTCTCGCCAACTCGACCCTTGTCCTACCGGTAAGCTTGGGAAAGTGGTGGTAGTGGTAAACACTGTTGCTGCTGTGTGACTCCATTAAATGGAGCTAGCATGCTGGGAACTGAGTTTTGACTGTTAAATGTATAGGCGAGTGTATTTTGCTCTGTGTTGATTACATATAGACAAAAATATTAATACCCAAGCCACAGTATCCCTGTAAAGGCTATTCAAAGTACCTAGCTACTTCAAAGCTTTGCTAATGTTGGTAAAAGCGCATATGTCACAGAATGACTTGCTGGAGAGCTATAAAGCTTGGAAAATACGACTGAACTCAGACCGCAGGTAAAACCGCACGCCAATTCTTTACTTCCGGTCAAAAATTAAAATAATAATGACGGTGGCGATTGGACTGTTATAATAAACTAAATACTGGGGAATTTGATATTAAAAATAGCGTCGCCGTCCAATTTTTCCATAAGCCAGGAGCTGATTGCAAAGGCTAGAGAGCACTGGTAGTGCTCTCTAATCTTAATAAGACTGGTAAGCTCTATGGTGGTTCAAAGATGTCAGTGGCAACACACAATACCTAACTAGCTAACAGAATAGCAAAGCTCTTGGAGCATTGAACAGAATTTGAGCTGGGACAATGGCTGGAGAGAGGCAAATCAATGTCACATTTAAACATCAAGTAAAAGATCTTTCGCATCTTTTTCAAGAAGGTCTAAAAAGGTAAAAGTGTGCTTGGTATCATACTTTTTGTGTTTTGCATTTAAGTAGCAAGATCGCATTTCGAACAGATGTAAAATATAAACTTAATGAGGTTTTATAGGGAATAAAAGAGGTGACCTGTCTAAATATTTCGGTACCTGAGTCAGAGGCGGGGTGGGGCTTTTTAGAAGGGGTGAAATACAGACGTTTTTGTGCGATGTTATATATTTATTCCCTACAACTACCAAATACTCTGCCTCACAGTAGCGTCTGGCGTACTAACTTACAAATTAGGAGTGCAGTAGCATTCCCTGTTTTTCTTATTCCTCTTTTCAACTCATAGATTCCCTTTCCCTTCTGTCTATCTTTCCTGCTCCTCATGTGTATTTTATTTTACTACATTGAAATGGTTACATCAGTCAGCTTTTTCTCACGTGCTTCTATTGTTATTGATCCTTGCATCTCCTGCTTTTCTGCCTTTCTTAATACCCATTATGGTTAGTTACTGTAAAATAACACTCTTTCCCAACTCAGTTCAGCAACCCAGTTTTCAGTTTTTAGGAGCCCACTCTCCTTTATTTACATCTCATGCATCTGAATCTATCCGTCCTTCTATCATGACTGTGGACTTAGGTTTTGCAAAACTTTTGCCTTCTTTGTCATACTTTCATCTTCCCTTTTAAAATTTATAAAGCATTTACTTGTCTCCACCCATTTTTTTTGGTTACAATTAATTGATCACCTTTATGCCTCCTTTTTCGTACTTTATCCTTTATTCCTCCCGCTATTTAGTTCACCATTTTAGATACAATTAATCAGTTTCTACCGAATGTGACCACACTTTATTCCATTTTCAGGTAATAACCACGCTTTACCAAACTGTTTCAGCTGGAGAATTTTTTATGAATACACATTCAGTCGTCATCAGCTACCGTTGTCGTTACTGACACACAAACGTATTATTATATAGCTAGATGCTTGGCCAAAATGCAAATCAGAGAAGTACTGCCTGGAACTATCATGATGAACTCACTCATATCACCATGGGATTTTATTCAAAGGTGGCCAAGTATTTGTATCAACAGCTATGCAACCGAATGTGTTCAAGCAGGTTCACAGTTCCAATCTAAGTGTAAACATCATGCAAGAGATGTTCTATTTTGGTCAGGTATGGGACCACAAAATGAAGATATTGTGACTTCTTGCATAATCTGTTCCACCTACCAGAGAAACAACATTAAAGAATCTCTCTTACCACATCCTGAACCTTCTTACCCCTAACAATAAGTTCGCGCTGACTTGTGAGAACTCAGTGGATGTCATTTTCTTATTCCGGTCAATAGTTTGCATGACATCAACAGTGATAAAGTTATAAGCGCTTGTAAGACCCAATTTGCACAGTATGGAATACCCGACATCTTTATTTCAGACAATGACCCTCATTCTCTGGTCAAATGTCATAGGATCACCAGCATAGAGACTGATGGGAAGAAGAATGAAAACATAATTACCTACATTGGATAAGCTATTAGACCTAAAAGCAATCCCACGTAGAGCAGTATTGGATATTTAAAAGCAACAAAATAAGCAAAAAATTTATGATGATCAACATTCTAAGCCTATGGAGGAACTCGTATCTGGTAACAATATATACTTCAGAGACGGTCAAATTTGGAGACCTGCTGTCATCACAAACATCATGACTTACACCCACGATCCTATTTTCATCTTCAAACTCCTAATGGACAATTAAATGAGAGAAACAGGCAATTTCTTAGGCCCGCCAAGAATTTTGACAATGATGAAGAAGAAAGATAGTGCCTCATACCATGATAGGGAACAAAGAGGAGGATAAAACCTGACAGCTACCACACCAACTGATGACACAAACTTAGCCGGTCCTTTACTGAGACAATCGAGTCGACTAGCCAAAATACATATTTGTAAGCAGACCCAAACTCATCATCATTCAAACATTCTATACAGAGAAAGATGTAACATAGTATTCATGTAATTGCTATAATCATATTCATACTCTGAACATTAAACACATATTTACATTATCTTGATTCATGCTGATGAGAACCTCATCACATGTTCATGCTGAGAGTCAGGATAAAACTTTGAGAACTGACCTTTGTTAGTCGAGGACCTTGGAAAGCTCAACTACTTAACCATAGTGCAGAATCAGGAAGAGTGAAGTACCTGGATGAGACAAGCTGATTACACAGTCACAATTCTGGAGGAGCTAGAAATGAGTGAGTGAAAACCTGTTGCTACACCTGTAGCCCCAGGAACTAACCTCAAGAAACTTTGAGAGGAAGAAGCAGTGATGGATCAGCAGCATATCAGTTAGTTACTTTGATACCTGAAAGAGAAAGCACACCATGGAATCATTTTCAGAGGAAATGAGTCTGGAAGCATTGTGGAATGCTCTGATGCTTACAAAGCTGGTGACAGAGAGATAGAAAGCCCATCTGTGGATATCTGTTTCAGATTACTGGCAGACCTATTTCTTGGCTAAGTGAAAATCAAGACACAATTTACCATTCTACTGCTGAGGCAGAGTATGTTGCCTTGTCAAGTGCCACTAAAAAAACTATCTGACTAAGAAGGCTGATTTTCGAACTTAACAATCCATCTTGAGGTTCTACTACAACTACAATAGGACAATCAATGTACCATTGTTGTGTCAAAGAACCCACATTTTCACGCAAGAGTGAAACATATTGATCTCAGGCATCATTTCATATGATAGAATGTTAGTGAACGAGAACTAAAACTTACCTACTGGCCTACAATGTAAATGGTGGCACATATTCTGATGAAGGGTTCTGTCTACATCAAAAGGCCAGAATGGGTTTGTTGCAGGAGAAGTGTTGAAAGTAACACTCACAAATCATAAAACTAGCTGAATGGACAGCACTCACATACACTGACACTTCTCTTTGTACAAGTATGATGTTATGTCCTTTCTCATGTGTTTTTAATTCTATCTAATCTCGTTTTTGTTGATCTTGTCATTTTCTTGTGCTGTTACTATATTGGTTACATCTTAATTAAGGAAATAAGACGATGCAATTGTTCAATAAGGCACTCCAAGATATACTAAGCCAATCGTTTTGAACAGTTTAATGGTAAGTGTGCGTGCCTGCAAAGTTGATGATCGCAGATTTGGCTCACGATGGAAGTACTTTTCCACTGATGAATTGGACACTGCAGAATGTCACTCATCTGATTTCTGTATATATGCCTGTGCCAGTGGCATACATTTAAATACTATACCCACAAACTTGTGACCAACCCTATCCTGTATCAAATGATTAATATAACTATCTGCTGTTCTAGAAACATTTTTCATCATAATTGAGTTCAATATAACATGCAAGATATTCCATTTTCTCACTCCACATTTAGTTTGCCAAAGGCTGTTTGACTAAACAATTATAACAACATTAAAAAGTTTATAAAGTCATTGTTTGTGTGTGTGTATCACGAGTCTGTTGGCTTAGTATTTATGTGCAGGCATAAGCATGAATATGGCCAATCGACGTGTGTTATTCCAGTATCTGGTGAAATAATTGTTATGTACATATATAGCTCATGCGTGAATACAGTAGTAACTAGTTTTATGAGCAATGAATACTTGTATAACCTGGGAAACGTTATAATAATTACCCAAAGTGATGACTATGAATACAGGTCAAAGATAATCATTGATGTTGGTTTTATGTAGATATTTGGGATTTGGTATATCGAAATTGATATTAGATAGGCTAATTTCCTATACGTCATTACTAACTGTCACTCACGGTTAAGCTAACACTACAGGAGTAGTAGTACTCTCTTTTTGGGAAGAAAGGCCCACTAAATTACTTCAATGGCTCTTCCTGTTTGTGTGGGTCTCATCAGAAATTGTGTTTGTTTTAGTATGTGAGGAGCTATAATGCCTGAACTTAACCCTCTTTACTGGTGAGACTCTGATGTTCCCCTATAATGTATGTACAGTGATTTAATTAGTTCACAAATCTCCAGTTTTCCTGCTGCTGTGGCCTAGTGAAGCAGACAGGCAATTGCCTCTCTCAGATTTTCATTAAACCACACTCAATATAGGACTATGTACCCTCATTTTCCCTTATAACATTCATATCATGACATTAATGGCTGTTTCTTTCACAACTCTGCAAAGCAAATTTGAAGTTATTTTGGGCATAGATAACCACATTTTTGTTGCTGTCTCTCATTGTGGACCAACATTAGGCTCAAAAGTAGAAAGAGCTGAAGCATGACTGCAAAATTCTGGAGTAACAGATGCCTTAACTTGAAGGGACCCACCAATGAGTGAAAAAGAGAAGCAGGTAACTGATTCAGAAGCAGGTAATTAAGTTAAAATCCTGACTCCAGCTCCAATCGGGAAGATATATCTCTCCCTATCCTGGACACCAATCAATGTGAGCAGCATGTTGTAAATACATCAAATGATGTGTCTTTAGCAGATATTATGCATAGAGCTGATGAGCATTTACAGGTTTATATAATAATAGTTGTGATAATTACAAATTTCTTGTAGAGAAAGTTAACATTCCTAATACAGCATTTAGCACCCCTGTACATTAATATGATTATACGGAAGCCTTTTAGGTTGCACAATGTCCCTGCTCATTTTCAAATATCCATGGATGTTGTTCTTGACAAACTTATTCACTGCTCATTAGCTTACATTGATGGTATAATAATTCCTTGGGAAGACCTATTTGTTTACCTTGACTCTGTATTAGGTGTGCTGTTGTGGGGGGACTGCCCTCCGATGAAGATATGAAAAAAAGAGAATAAAAGAGAAGGGAAGAGAATAAATAGTTGAGTTTTCTATCATGCCATTGTATTTCTATTTATAACAGAGTGTGTTTGTATGTGCATGTGTGCTGACTCACCTGGCTGGGTAAGGGTCGACGGGTTTTACAAACCTTTGAATGTGTAGTAGGTTTAGTATATGGTGCGTTTCTCTAGTTTGTTCTTTGTTGTTGTTTTTTTTTTGTTGTTGTTGTTTTTTGCTAAGCTGAGTCTTACACCAGTTGCTCAAGCTTAATAAAATTACAAAAAAGCAAAGATTTGATTGGGCCAAGTGTACCTGAAAGACTTATAGCTAATGCCACTGACTCTGGTGGCCATAGTAAAGGAGTCACTTCCCATTGTCTGCATGGAACTGAGCAACGAAGCTTTCAACCATTTGATAGTGACTTTTTGTGCATTGAAAGGAATAGAAGGATGCTATTCTTGTAGTGAATCTAAACATATCAACAAACAATACATAGCAAACTATTAGAGCCACTGTATAATCACAATTCTATTTTTAGCACTGTTAAATGGCAAGTGTCGACCACATTAACTTCTTCCACTTAGTGGATTATAAGAGTCTTTGAAAGACTACTTTAGTTATTATTAAATAGCAAGTACACTTGGAGTTCATTGTGTAAATTCAGAGGGGTAGGAGTAAAGATGCAGGAGAGGTGACTGCTTCCCCACTTTTTCCACTTCTAAGGCGGGATGGGGGCAAGCCCCCATATTCCTCATTTCATAATATAGTATGAATGTAGCCAGTGATTTAGAAAAAAAAACAACAAATTTTTATTCTCTTTTGCATACAGCTATGTGACTATCCCACCCCCTTTCAACTTGCTTCTTTTCATTTGAAATTTCCAAATGAAAAGGAGCAAGTTGAAAGGGGGTGGGATAGTCACATAGCTGTATGCAAAAGAGAATAAAATTTCTTAACATTATGTTTTGTACAATAAAGTTGGCAAATAATAAAGCTAAAATGTAGCTGTCAACATTCTAGCATGAGTTATACTATGGATACCACTAATAAGCAGCCAAGAGTAGTAAAGGGTGTTTTAAAGTATTTGATAAAGTGTGTGAATGACAGTTTAATGTTCTGAGTCTTCCTTCTTGTGGATCCCAGGGAGGTGTGATCTCTTGTCATGGAGAGGCCCAGACAATAATAGATAATATAAATGTTTTATGAGTTTCCACAAATGGTAATACTATGTTTAAAGTAGCTAATTACAAAAAAAAACAAAAAAAAAAACAAAACAAAACAAAAACAAAACAAAAAATGCATATAGGCATATGCAAAAAAAATGGGTGTGGTTCCTTGTCGTGAAAAGGTCCAGAAGGACCTAAAAAATTGTACGAGTTGCCAAAAAAGCTATGTTTTAAGTAGCTATTTACAAAAAAGAACAAACATACATACAAGCTTGTGCAAAAAATAATTAATGAACAAATAAAAAATAAAAATTAATTATAAGGCAATAAAGATAAAATGACCACTTATTTATGGAGCTACGAATCAGTTGCAGTATTTTTCTTTGATATTGTCAGATAAATTGGTAAAAGCAACTGTTTTGTTTTCTAAAGCATGAGCTAATTTACTCCATGTTCGTTCTCCATTTC
>WLWI01005760.1_pt1 | contig 10294 bp, 5 predicted proteins | sample 6701501 | NCBI WGS metagenome assembly WLWI01 (sample SAMN12718690, study PRJNA515312) | sponge metagenome | isolation source: marine sponge | host: Mycale hentscheli | place: New Zealand: South Island, Marlborough, Capsize Point | collected 2014-11-01
ATTGAGATTATCAGAATGGTTGATGTTTGATACTACAAAAGTTACCATTAATCAGGTAAGAGAGTGATTTTGTATTTGTTTGCTGAAATAAAAGGTCATAACTGCTATTATAGTGTTTGCATGAACTCAGCGAAAACATAGTAACAATACTTAGTTTTATGTTACCTACATCAGGCTCGCTCACAATTTGTGCTCAAGCACACCATAGTATGTATATATGTATGTATGTATGTATGGATTGTACGTATGCCCTTTAAACGCGCACGTGGGGAACTTTTTTCTTCGGCTTTTTAGGCTTGACCCCAGTTTATTCTGAACTACAGCATTAAGCATGCCTTACTTTATACTTAAGCTCCAAAGTGTGAGAAAATTCCTGCGAAAATGCTTGCTTTTCAAGAAACAAAAAGTTGATTCGACCGGTTACTATGGCATTATAAACCCTTTACCAGATTTAAATTCAAAACTTCACCTTTTTTTCCGGCTAAGTGCGGCTTGTTAGTTGTCAAGAGCCACCTGTAGTCAGTACTAAGAGAGCTATCACTACTTCTGAAAAGCGTATATAAGCACATGAAGTATTAATGCTAAGGAAGCTACTACTACTCCAGGGATGCTGGGGTAAGTACGTAATTCCATATTTTTGTTAGACAGAAAAAAATATATAATGTCTCAATTAATTAAGTCTATTTATATGTAACTGGTGAAAAAAACCAGGACCAGATATTGCAACTAATACACTCAATTTTAATAGCCACTTTTAAACTCCTTTATAATGATTCATAGTTATCCAATGTTTTGATGGATCTATGTAAAAATATTCATTTAAGAGTTATCCCGTGCCTTAGTAATAATTTGCTGAATAATGAATAAACGTTTATTATGTATGAAGAATATCAGGTCTTGGATTTGTTCCTGGTTTTTTTCACCAGTTACATATAAATAGACTTAATTAATTGAGACATTATATTTTTTTCTGTCTCACACTCGCATTATATTATCCTTCTATACTTTATTGTTCTTTCTTTTAAATTCTCAATTGTTGTAAAAAACAACAACAACAACGAAAAATAGACAGAAAACAATAGTCTATATGTAATATAGAGAAAGCACAAGTTATATATAGCGCTCTGCCACTGAGCTACGACAACCACCCGGCAAACAAACATTCCATTTCTGTATTTTATACTGTTAAGGGGTAATGAGGAGAAAAATTCAATGAATTTAACAGTATAAATACAGAATTGGAATGTTTGTTTGCCAGGTGGTTGTTGTAGCTCAGTGGCAGAGCGCTTGTGCGCTATACAAGTGGTGGTCCTGGGTTTGATTCCTGGTGGCGACCAAATATTTTTAATTCTGCATTGTTTAAAAAAGCCTGTGAAGGAGAGAGAATACATCTAAATTCTGAACACATTTGGTCGCTTTTGAATTACTGAGGTTCTACTTGTAGGTAAAAACAGGTAAGCTATTTATGTAGCTTACAATTATGCTATCATTTGCTATCATTTGAGATAAAACTTATAACTGCTCAGCACTTTATTACAAGTTTTCACATAACCTTCTATACGAAATAAACATCAAAGTCTTTACTGTAAAACGCTCAACATCATACAATGAAGTATGTTACTCTTATTTGTTGTGGTGACTAATATTGCTGAGTTTCAAGCATACCATGCAAGTCTTGTATTGCTGACCCTTTTTTTCCCTCCCCAATATTAGTGAGATCTCCTTGTTGTGACACCCTTTACCAATAAATTGGGATGACCAATTTTGCATTGAACTAAAGTGTCACAATATCACATTACAGACACCAATTTTAGACTATTAAAGTTTATAGCAATCCATTCAAACTTTTATGAGTGCATGTGTCTTTGCTGTACAGATCTTTACACTGACAATGCTGCAAAGACTAGTTCTACTTACTTTAAACAATGCAAATGTGAGTACAAATAACACAATAACCATTTCTCCCTAAACTATTACCTGTAACATTCACCCTAGCTGTAATGTTTGTCTGGGCTTGAGTTCATAACACATAACATTCTATATAGAATGTGATATTGTTAAGTGTTGATAATTATGTTCACATAATATAGTTAGTTAAGTTATTAAAAATTAGTAGAAAGTATTGAAGAATTAAAAAAAAAGGAATTGTTTTTAACCCATTGTTTTTGTTTTTCTGAATATGATTATGAACATTATTCAACCAAAATGATTATTAGGTGATTATTCTCACCATTTTTTACATGTAACTTGATTTCTTTACCTTTAACGTGTAGGTATCAAGTAAAAGAATAAGTAAAAGAACAAGTAAGCAGCACACACTTTAAGCGGATCAGGATATTAGAATAATAAGAAATATTTTAGTCTATGTGTGTAGTGGAAACCATAACTGTTTTCTTTAACAAGTGGAACTGTATACATGATCATCAAAGCTGAATACACTATAATAATTTTTTTATTATATCATTATTAGATCCCATTATTTTGGTTCCATAAACTCATGAAATACATTATTAGCTATATATTTTGCCAATTGCTATGTTTTTGCTTTTAAATTTTGAATTTATTTAGTAGTAAGCACACAAAATCAAGTTTCATTGTTTTACACTAATTCACTATATAATATTTTATGACTAATGAAATACAAAATATATATAGGACTAATTTTCTATGTATATTTAAAGTAAATATTACACATCAAAAAGTATACTACTAATGTATTAGTTGAGAAACATGTTCCTGTCAAATAACTAGCTACTCATATAATTTCCTTGAAGTTGGCATATGTATCAAATCCATCCAGGAAGTCAGCCAACACCTGATAACAGAATATATATTGTTCCTGTAGAGTTAACAAAAAAAAATCAAAAACTAAAAAAAAATACCAGCAATGAATTATAAATAATGATTCCATACAACTTTTAATTGTGAATAATTAGGAGTTATACTTGATGCAATGTTCTCCTTATCCACATTCCATTCCATTGCTACACAGACATCTACATGTACTTCAAACTAAACTAAAATCATTGGAACTTAAATCAGCCCACTTATCAAAGTTATAATCAGTACCTGATATCAACATTATGGCTCATAATTTGCATTGTACTGAAAAATGTAAAGTTATAAATATAAAAAAGGTTGTTGGAATTGGCAAATGATTTGTTCTATCATATCAAATAGTTTCTTACTTCATTTGATACTAAACCTGCTCTTTGAAAGCAAACAGATTTGATGAACTGGAAAGTATCAATAACTCCCTCAGACTTCATCCTCTCCATTTGAGCATGTATTGTTATGAATGTGCCACTCCTACCTACTCCATCACTATAAAAAAAGTGACATAAATGTTTCTTCAAATCTGAGTGATTGTTACCCAGCACTTGCAGCCAAATAATAACACTACTGTTTCATGGCTCATATGTATACCAGTAAAATTTTGATTTTTAATTATTAACTGCTGAATTTTTTTTTGTAATATTAAGTACAAAATTGTTGATTAATTAACGTACAGGCAGGAATGCCAAAATATTGAGAACTATCAATAATGTAAACTTGTATTGGACCAAACTAATTACAATTGTTTGCTATACTTTGTCAGACTCACTTGCACATGACAACTATTGGTTTGTTACCAGTGCTTATTTGCACCTTTTGTACCAGGTTGGTAATTTCCAAAATAGCAGAGGTAGAATTAGGAATGCCATCTTCCTGCCACCTCAGGTATTGAAAGTGAGTAATAATTAAGTCTGAGGATTTGGCTGGCATATCAGTTTGATTCTTAACTACCTCCAGTTTTCTCATTACATAATCACCAAGCACTTTCTGGTCTTTGACTGTTACAGTTATCTTTCCATATTGAGCAGAAACATTTTTTCCTTGAGGCCAATAGCGGATGCTAACTTCCTGCTCATGCACAATTTATTATACAATTACATGAAATAGTTCAGATGATATAATAAAATTATATTTTACATAATTTTTTTTTGCCATGCATGCTATGTATATAAAATAGTATTATTATAAACTTAAATAAGGCTAGATACAAAATACTATTAAAATTTTATTATAGAAATTATTACTGGGCTAATTTGTTGTGGTTGTCAAACTACAATTGGTTTAAAGAATAATGTGAGGTACTATTGATGCTATTGCGAGATTATTGTGATACCTACAAATGATTACTTATCTGTTTAGACAAATATGGCAATTAGCATCTTCGGCATCAAAATGATGACCATTTTATACATACTGTAGTTCATTACCAGCCAAATGTAATTAATAATAGTACGGCACGCAAGTTGCCCACTCAAAAATGAATGGGAAAAATCGCTGTTCAATTGAAATCGCACGGGGAAAGTGAAATAGCGCGTAACTAATTGAAATACCTCAGTAACTAAGTGGAAACTAAGTGGTGAAATACCTCGGTAGCTAAGTGAAATAGTACAGGTAAGTGCGCACGCGTGCTAGTCTAGTCACTCTGACTCAAGTAATATGAAGGACATTCTTATGCATGCTGATAATGTGAATGAAAGTATATTTGCCTTCAATTAGCCACAAGAAATCATTTGATTTATATAAATAATTTAATGGAGAACTCCACTGAAGCAAACTACTATTTTAAGTGGCCAAGCAAAATATTCCATTTGTTCATAATATGCCTCTAAAAGAAGTGCTTTAAATGATTTTCCTTTACTTTCTTGTTCATGAACAAAACCCTTAATATGGTAATATTTTTTTATTTACATTGCAAGTTTATACTAACTATATTCTAACAGAAGGTACTACAAAATAAATGTTAGTATGCGTAAATAAAGTAATTTTTAAAAAAGTGAAACATATTAAACACAAGATCAGTAAAAACAATAATATGACTTAAGCCCTAACTCTACACTAAATATACTATTTTTGTTCCGTCAGTGTACCTAAACTTGTGGTCAAAGAAGACATCAAAAGTGGACTATTCATAATCAAGGGGATGAAAGGGAAAAGTAAAAGTAAAATGTGAAAATTCTCAGTGGTCACCAGGGAATATAACTAACCTACAGCTACAGCCACTACATTCTCTTAACTATAATCCTAAACAATCCAGGTCTTCGAAAGCTTTTCACTTTTTACGTTAATATTAGTAAGGAATACTGTTTTCTATAGTCTCTACTGACCATCAACTATGTGCTGTAAGAACACCTTTTCTGGGTCAGCAAACATTACTGTACCCTAACGAGAGCCATAATTAGTGGATAAAATGAAAAAAACTTTAGTTTTAAATGCTACAACCTGATTAAAAAAAAAAACTCCTAAAGTCAGAATTATTATATTTAACATAGGCATATTCTCTGTCCCATGTAGGAAAATAAGGAACACTAATACTATGTTATATTGATAGTTCCATTTGATGCCCACTAAACTTCTCATTTATTTTTACTATATTACCTTTTCATTCTCTTCTGTCTTACAAAGCATGACAATACATCTACAGTGTTGTTCCCAGATCATCCTCCAGAAGTCATTGACAGTATGGGGGAGTGGTCCTTGAGTAGCTATATAGGCACCTTTCTGACGATAACCCTAAGTAGTTAGAATACATTACAATTTATTTTGTAACATTATTTACTGTTAAAATTAATAGACTGTTGTATTGTAGAATCAAAATTTATTTCTAAAGCTTGCACCAGTAATTAACATTTAACGCAAAACTTAACTGTGACTAAAGTTAAATAGAAGCAAATAATGAAATAAGTTCATTAAATACAATTATAAGAAGTTCTATGTCACAGTAGCTCAGTAATAGTGGCAGCTAGTCCCTGCATCCTATTTTTTGTATTCATCGGTTGATCTTTCTTTTACATTTTAATGAATAAAAATATATTTGCTAGTAGTGAATTACCTCTATAAAGCTTGCATTAATATAATCGGAACCATGGGAAGCAGCAGGTTGCAAAATTACACGAGTGTGATTATCTAAAAAATCAAAGGTAAATTTAATGTGAAGTTGCTGGAAATGTATTGTAAACAGTGACAAGTCAATGCCCTTGGATAATGAACATAACAGATGAAAACTATTATTTACAAACTTTAACTTGTAATGTTAACAAGGTGTGTTAACAATCGCTGATTATTGCTAAATTTTGCCACTTCTGCGAACTAAAAATTTCATCAAGAATATTAATATTGAAATAATTACTTTAATTCATTAATTTTTTTTGTTTGGTATACCTAAACATTAAAGCATTTTTGTGTTTTAGAGGGAATGTAGGGGGAAGGGGTAGAAGAGATATATAGCTATCGTAAATGTACTACAATCGAGGCTAGGGAGTTGGACTAGCATGCTGAAGTTGACACTTAGTAAAGGAGCTGCTAGAGGGGACAAGTGTAAGTGTAAGGAAGGACTGGAATAGCCAGCAAAATATTCTTTAATCTTCATTATTCTTTTGCCGAGTTTGCAGTCACACCTCCTCTGGTGTCAGTGGGCAACAACATCGCTGGCTGAAATGACTGACTTTAAGGAACAATAACTAATCATGCATAAAGCAATATCTAATATTGCACTGGGGATGCATATAGACTACATTACTATGATGTAGATATGTTGTGGTCAGATTAATGACTATGTGGTTTAATTCTAGGAAGACAAATTTGGCAACAAATTATTGAACAATACATGTATTTTCATGTGACGTGGTTCCTAGGTACATTTTGAAACTCCTAATTTTATATTAATTTTTAAACATTACTATATAATACAAAATTGAAATCACTGAATTTTATCTTCCAGTGTGAGAGGATTAAAACCCTCAGCATAATAGGTAATTTTATAATAAAACAAAACAATTTTTTTAACCCAAATTGGATGTTATCCCACAGTTTGTCACTAATGTGCTATAGCTATGAAACAAATCATTCATTGCTTTTAGAGTTCAATTGTGAATGTGGAATATTAAACTAGCTAATTTCAATCTTTTAATAAAAAATATAATTTGTGAAAATATTAATTAAGTTTATAAATATGGTGCTAGGTGAACAAGAAAGACCAACAAAATAAAAAAAAATTTAATAATTGATATAACTATAATATGTGTAGCTAATTGTAATTATGAATAATTATACAAACTTACAAGGAACTTTATCATTATAGCGATTTTTGTCAATATTTATTTCATTCATTGAGTGACTGAAATCTACATTGAATATCTCATTAGTTACTTGGTTCAGTGTCTGCAATCACAAAAGCAAGAAGTTTGCATGAACAAGAATAATTGTAGGTATGGATTTATTTTAACAAAAAATAGTGGTACACTCTATAATACTTTCTTCAAATTCTTTCAAATTCAATTTTTTTTAATTGGACAATGATTTATAATGGCCAGTGGAGCTCTCTAGGCATTCATAATACCTCATATTGGCTCTTATAACCAGATATCTCAGATCCTTGTTCTAGTGGTCTGCTCAGTCTTCCAATGGCAATCCTCATATTAGCAGCAGCTACTTCAGTATCTCCACAACTCAAAAACTCTAACATGGCAGTGTGGATGAACACATATTGAGCCGAAGGAGAACAAAAACACCCAAAATATTGCATAAATTCAAGCAATCCACAATTGCCTTGAGATTTATAATTTATTATGTTTTAACTAATTACTAAAGAATGTAAATGTTCATACAATCAATTAAATAAACAGTTTTAGATTTTAGGCAGTAGCTAGGTGTAGAAATGTGTCATTTTCTTGAAAGGATTTATCTGATTAAAAAATACTAGTTGCAGTTTTAGTCGAACTATTAACATAATAGATTATATGCATACTTTATGCCTTTAGTAATTTTAAATATAGCATAATGTGATGTGTGAGACTTACCAAAGTTTGCACCATTAGTACTCTCTGCCTTCTCAAGTCATGTACAAATGGATGAATATTGAAAGACTTCTCAGTTTTGATCCTCTCCAGCATGTAGTCCAGAGTGATAAAAGTTCCTGTCCTGCCCACACCAGCACTACAGTGGACCACCATGATATCAGTGTTGTTGTATGGATGAGACTTGCGCACACGTCTAATGAAGTTAATCAAAGAGATGGCATTGGCTGGAACTCCGTGGTCTGGCCAGCCAAGGTAGTGGAATAAGGTGACATCATGAGAAGGAGATCCTGGACTATCAGTCTGGAAAATTTATTTGAAGAATATTTTAAAAAATTAATCATGCACTTAAGGTTAGCAAGAATTAATATTCCACAAAAGTTATCATTTATGGTATTTACAGTCAATTTAAATCATAAAAATTAAGAGCTATAATTTTTTTCTTTCTTTACAATAAGCAACGTGATGTGCTTGAGCACAAGTAGTGAGCCTGTGCTCAAACTAAACCCTTCAGAAGAATTTATCAGTCTGTTTCTAAAAGTATAACTACGTAACCTTTTTTACCATAATTTAGCTAACAAATACAGAACTATTTTCTTATAGCTTAATTTCCTGAGTACTTGTATTTTCTGTAGTCTCTAATATAGTATTCTGACTTTTTAAGTTACCAGTAGCTATTTCCAACAAGTACTCACAGCTACTACAATGTTTGGTTAAGAGTCTTAATATCTTAATAACCTTTTGCCATAATATTTTGCAAACCTGAAAAAACTAGAAGTTATAACGAATTACTGCATAGTGTTCTAACAGTAGGTTGTTAAGACCTAAGTGCATATTGTGGCATTAAGAAACTACCTTATACAAAGGGTAACATTCAAATTTCCTTGAATGATACAGGCTCGCTAAACCGAAAGATTATGTTTAATGGAGGTATGGGAAGGAGTAGAACACAAAAACACAAGGGTCAAAGTACAAAATGACATATGTACATCAACATATATATATAAACTAATAATTATCCCTTATTGTTCAATTGTGTCCCCCTGATAGTGTCTCACTCCTTTTGTTTGCTTGCCAATTATGTATTTGAGGGTTTGACAGCTAGCTATTTGAAATACAAATTTATTTTGCAGTGAAACACCCAAGAAAATACTTCTCAAGAATAAGAAATACTTATGTTCTCAATAATAATACGTGTTATGATTGGAGGGGTCTAATAGCTAAAATAGTGAGTAAAGATAACTTAACTAAATTAAAATGTTTTTATGAAATTTTTATTTATGCAAACATTAAATGAGAATTAATCTAAAGGATTAAATATACTAATAAACAAATAAATTAAATGTTTGCATTGATGACATTCAAGTATATTTTTATGCATAGTAATATCTAGATTGAAGCTGAAGTATAATTAAGCTAATTCTCACTGTTTTCTTGTGAAATTATCAATTGTAGACAAAAAAAATATATATATACGCTTAAGTAAATTCCATTTAACCACAATTGTCTTTGCGAATTCATCAATGAAAGGATTAAATATGTGCAATTGTTTAAAACTTTTGCAATCCTTATGCCCTCATTGCTTATAACCATAATTACTTTAATGATCTTCATCTTTTTGACTACAAACTCTGCAAATGGCAGTGAAGACTTCAACTCAATGACAAATGAACTCCCTGAACATGGCACAAATGGCTCAGATGTGCTCTGTGGCCAGTACTCCTCACATTTTTTCTAAATACACACATGTTACTTGGTAAATATTAGATGAATTAATCTAGTCTAATATTATTTCATAATGTGTAAGGCCAGTTATGAATTAGACATAATATTTTAACCATGCATTGAAATACCTTGATACAAAGCCAGTTTAAATAATTGTGTGTGTGTGTGTGTATGCTTAGTTTGTGTCCATGGATTGCTGAGTGAACATGATGACTTGAGAGTGGATGTCTAATGTGGCAACTAAGTGGCAAGTGAGGAAAGGAACCTACATATTATATTGGATGATGAAGAAAAAAATATTTTCTTGGAGAATGATAGCGTTATCAAGAAAACGGTACAACAAACGAGTCCAATGAAGCTAGTCTAGATATTCCCACTGGAATATTAGCTAGCTAACTGTTCATCATGCAGCAGAGCTAGTTCACTAATTTTTTTTTTTATTGCACTAATATTTATTATTATTATTATTATTATTATTATTTAGTACTAAATCTCATATGATACGACTCTGAACTGGTGAATGATCAAGGATTGTTTTGTTGTTTTGTTGTTTCCTACCAAAATGACCCTTCGAGTGGTTTTTTTTTTTTTTTTTTTTCTTTCCCTGTACTGCTGCACAGTTCCCTTGCTGGACTGCAACCCATAGACGCTGGATCAAATACTCTGTTGATCTTGGTTTTATAGTTTCTCCTCTAATCCTGCATCCCTACTCCTTCTGGGAG
>WLWI01005763.1_pt1 | contig 10289 bp, 11 predicted proteins | sample 6701501 | NCBI WGS metagenome assembly WLWI01 (sample SAMN12718690, study PRJNA515312) | sponge metagenome | isolation source: marine sponge | host: Mycale hentscheli | place: New Zealand: South Island, Marlborough, Capsize Point | collected 2014-11-01
CAGGTGTGGTTCTTCTGTACATACTTACAGAGTGCAGTTGAAAGGTATTACATACATTTGGAATCCACCGGTGCACTACGTCTAGAAACCCTGCCGTTGTTTTTCTGTTAGCATTTTGTCGACCTCTCTCCCATGGAAAATGAGAGGCCATCCTTAACAACGCGCGCGCTTGGATTTTTACCGTCGCATGTTTCAAATGGGTAGGTGTGGTTCACTGAGGTGGAAATTAAAGTATCACCTTCTGGACTAGTCATTGATAGGCTGCAGGAGTCGTCTGGGGTTTATAGTGTGTGTGTGTACGTTAGAGTGTGTGTACGTTGGTGTGTACGTACGTTGGTGTGTACGTACGTTGGTGTGTACGTACGTTGGTGTGTACGTACGTTGGTGTGTACGTACGTTGGTGTGTACGTACGTTGGTGTGTACGTTGTTGTCGTTGTTGTGTACGTCGGCGCGGCATGTCTGGTCTGGCGTCTTCTTTGGGCCCTGAATGGTTTTCTGAAGACCCCTCTGGAAAAGTGGTAGCAGGTCAATCGTTTTCCTTGAAAAGTAAACGCGTTTTATACCACCAGAGATCCAAATATCAGGACATCTTGGTATTTGAGAGGTAGGCACAGTGACTTGCAATGACATATGTGGTACTCTAAATATTACTTTGGCTATATACTATGCTATATTATACTATACACACACACACACACACACACCATACTTGTATATTTTGATGTATTTAATATTGAAATAGTGGCCACAATACAGTAATGTGTGGACAAGAGATTGACTTAAATATGTTTTCATTCTGTTTCATTTGTCATGAAACTACAACTGGTGATGTAGCTGCAGATGTTTTTCATTGCTGCAGTGAGACGTATGGAAATGTGCTGGCACTCGATGACGTCATACAGTGTACAGAAAGAGACGAGTTTGCTTATCAAGAGATGATGGCGCATCTTCCCTTAAACTCTCACCCATGCCCAAAATCAGTACGTTATTTTTATTAAGTAAATTGGTTTTACCCAAGATGATGGATTTCCTTCATTGTAGGCATGTCCGTTTCTTCAAATTAAACTCAGGACATAGATCATGAATTTGATGAATGAATTAACCCATTCCTTCCTCCTTTATTTTGTTAACTTTAGCTAATTGTGCAACTAAGGCATGACAGTGTGTGTGTGTGTGTGTGTGTGTGTGTGACGTGGCTGTAGGTATTGGTGGTTGGAGGAGGAGATGGGGGGATTCTGAGAGAATTGGCCAAACATCCAATAGTAGAGGAAGTCCACCTCTGTGAAATAGATGAGGTAAGAGTTTGCTGATTGGACAAATTTTCTAATAATTTATTGATTACAAAATGAGATCATTTCGCAATTTTATTTAAAAAGATAATGTAAGGTTTTGAATAACTTTATTTATATACCAGTGTTAATTCCAAACCTTCTGTGTGAAATAAATAAAGAGGAATTCTATGCTACCTTTGATTAAAATAATATTTACACACGTCTCATGTAGGATGTTATATCAGTCAGCAAGAAATTCTTGAAAAAAATGGCTACAGGATTTGACAGTCCTAAAGTAAAAGTCCTTGTGAACGATGGGGTGGAGTTTGTGCGTGGAACTAAGAATAAATACGATGTCATCATCACTGACAGCTCAGATCCTGTAGGTCCAGCAGAAGTGCTGTATCAGCAAAATTATTTCCGGCTTATCTTTGAAGCCCTTAAACCCGGAGGGATCATGTGTCTACAAGGTAACTCTCCACAGCAGGTTTATGTAGAACCTTGGGTGAACTACTTCATGGTGAGAAGAACTCTTAAAAAGCTTAGAATTTTAAGCGGCTGTGTTCTTCATTATCTTTAAGCACTCTTACACTTGTAGCAGGATATAGTTCTTACTGTATCTGTCAGTCATTCTGTCATTCAACAGTAGCTTTGCAACAGGCATCAAACTGTTGTGCTGGACAATTCAAGTCCCTTTAAAGTCAGTCTATTTTTTTTTTTTGTCTGAGAAATGATTTTGTAATAGCTGGTTAGTGTATAATAGAGCTGAGAGTTCACTCTAGAACTTGATAATTGATAATAAATTCTATACTGCCCAACCCTTTTAGAGATTGTTAGTTAAATAACTCTAAAATTTGATATAATCTATATAATGTGCATTGATAAGAATTCATTAATTTTTTCACGGGAATTCTTGTTTCAGGCCAGTGTTTATGGCTCCAAGAAGACATGGCAATTGCAGTGAATGTTTTGGAAACTTGCAAGGAAATATTTGAAGTTGTAGATTACGCGAACATGTCCGTACCAACGTATTCCACTGGCACTATCGGAATGATACTAGCAGGAAAAAATAAGGTACTTATGAGTTTTATTTGAATAATAGTAATTATTGTTGTTGTTGTTGTTATTGTCATTATTATTAACCCTCAGCACACTGTGTGCTGCTATATGGCTATGTCCATTCATTCATTTACCTGCCTTTTATAATCACGCATGCTCATGTGAGCGTACAAATTTTATTGTGTCCATCCAATTTAGATTTGCTACATGTGTGTATAGTTCCAGTGCTAATCTTCTTTTTTTTCCTTTTTTTTTCTTTTTTTTTCTTTTTTGTTTTTTGTCTGGTGTTGGGAGGTCTCTGCTGCTGGAGGTGCGCTTCTTTCATCAACTGTAAGTATACCTGCTCTCAAAAAAGTGTGCCCTAAGTGTTCGTGTAACGTGCATGTCAGGGAAGCACTCAGCCAGGCAGTTTGTTTGTTTTTTTACAACTTTCTGAGGACTTCATGGCATTCTCTGGCTTTAGTATACCTTGGCTTGGTAGAAAAAAAAAATAAACACAGAAACATTTGGACCCCCTTTTTTTTTCTTTAGAGCTTTAGAAATGTGTGAATCAGTCCCAGGAGCATAGAATGACTTGATTCTAAACGCAATGTCCATTGAAACTCCTAAAGAATCCCAGCGGCGCAAGTAGGCCGATGTTAAATCCCTTAGCTAGGTAAGTTAGATGTATACATATTCATAAACGTTATAAGCTGAAAAATTTGAGGACTTTGTTATTCAACGGTAGGGTTGCATCGTGGTTCTCTAGCTACTATTACTTGAATGTTCATAAACTAAATAACCATCACAATGCAATGCAACGTCCAATCAGCTGAGTCCTTCTAAAATGACACACATCTCAATTAATGATACAGGAAGTATGGGAAACAGGAAATAATTATCAAACAGGATGTAATATAAGTGATCACGATAATTAAATATCGGTATAATGATAAAGTTAATTAATTAACACAAGCTACCACAAACACAAATGATCGGTTGGGTACTATCAGGTCTGAACCTGTCTGCAGGTCTACCATCTCTGGTAGGATACACACGTTAAGATGTTCCGGTTGCGGTCGTACTTGAAACTTGATGCTTCTGGTGAATTGGTGAGTGGAATATTCCTTGATTCACTATTTGAAGTCGATATTTCATATTCCTCTGCTGATGCCAATTGTGGCACTTCTACTGAGCGATTGTCCGGGTAGGTGGGGGGGCACCCACCCTCCCCCCCCCATAATTTGGCACAACTTAATAATGTGATTTCTCGCATGATCACCAGCAAAGCACAAAGACATCTTGTCCAACTGTAAACACTCGTAACTTTGCTATCATGACGTTCTTTCTGCTAACCTATTCTGCAGTGCTAGGCTTTAGTAGGTCCAACCTCCTTCCCAGCAAGAGTTCTGATGGTGGCATACTCCTGACTTTGGCAAGACTTGGGTTTAGCATTGGCTGCACATGAATTTTAGCTTTGAAACCTGCCAACTTCCCTAAACTATTTTGGGATACTTGGGCTGTAACAAACCAACCACTGTGTAAGTGTAAGTAATGTATTTCTTGCCAATTTAAACAAATTTCTGTCAACCAATTTCTTCCCAACAATGTAGGCCCTGAACCTTGTACAATTATAAGTGAGACTTTAGCACTTTGATCGTAGTTGTTGTTTACCTCACAGCTACCCACTGCTACACAGTATGAACACTACCATCTGCAGTATAGTAATACAGTATTTGTACAGGTACTACAATTTGTGGGACTTTGGTTTCTGATGTTATCTTGGGTAGTTGGCACTTCAACCACAGACCTCCTCCTCAAACTCTAGCTACAGATTTTCCTTCCTGCTGCTTTATTTCTTGTTTAGATTTACAATTCCTGTGCTCCTTTTCTTTGTACCCTGAGCTCATGCACTCTTTTTGAAGACATCCCTTTTCCCCACAGCCTCTGCATTCCATGTCTTTGGGAAACTTGCAATTGCTGGTGATGTGGTCAGTATTCCCACACCTGAAGCATTTGGTTCTATGAAAACTCTTGCACTTTCTTAGGTGTTACCTAATGCACTTCTCTACTGTTTCTTTCAGAACCACTTTGCACTGATTCATGCTTGAAAGTGGATTGTTCACGCTTGATCAGTTGGCTGTTTTTCAACAACTGAACATTCCTGTCGGCTGTCTCTAGACCTCATGCTAGCTCCGCGGCTTTCTTGTAAGTCTAGTTTGGTTTAGCCCATAATTGCTTTTGAACAGAGTCATCATTGATTCCGCAAACTAGACGACTTCCGAGCATGTTGTCTAAACTAGCCCCCTGGAGAATCAGTGGCCAATTTAGTTGCTCAGTTACGGTCGTTAGCTCAAAATTGCAATTATGGCTTCTAGAGCGAGAATAGAACTTGAATGGTTTGAAGGTGCTGGACGAGTGCTGTTGTAGAACTACCTTCAATTCGACATATGATTTGTCTCCTGGTTAGTCTGGTGTAAGTAAGTTCTGAAAAATTGTGTGTGTAGATGAACCAATCACTGAAAAAAATACAGCTCACTTCTTCTCCTTGGTTCCATTTGCAACGAAATAAAAATCAAGCCTTTCAATGCAGCCAATCTTCTCGATGGTGATCCAACTCGTCAATCCTTCCTCATGTAGCCATGATCCTATCCTAGTTGCCAAGATGCCGTATCTTAACATAACAATCACAATGCAATGCAACATCCAAATCAACTGGGTCCTTCTAGAATGACACACAACTCAATTAAGTAGGTAATGATACAGGACTGTATGTGAAACAGGAACTAATTATCAAATGGGATATAATATAAGTGATCACGATAATTAACTACCGGTATAATGATAAAGTTGATTAATACAAGATACCACAAGTAGTGAGTGCTTTCGCAAATTATTGCATTTTTTCCCCCGACTAATTTATTCTGTCACTCTGTCAACAGCAGATCTCGAAGATGGCGGACTTTTATGCCTTGAGATAAGAGGAACTCAGATTTGATGTCCCTTTAATTTCAGCTTAGTTTCTGAGAAAACAAGAGAAAATGCAGACCCTACGCTATACGGCCACGCCTATTCATTCATTTGTAATCATGCGAGCTCACGTGAACACACAATTTTTACTATGCCCAGTTCATAGTTCCAGTGCTGATCTTTTCCTCTGGTGTATTTTACGTGAGGAAGTATCTTCTATAGTTATAAGCTGAAAATTTAAGAATTTTTTATTCATTAGTAGTGACTTCATTCACAAATTATTGCATTTTTTTAACTAAAATAACGCGGAGGGTTTGCACTCTTAATGCTATAGCAATAGCTATTATTATTATTATTAGCGAGCGAGTGAGACATTATCAGGGGTAACACAATTGAAAATTGGGGATATTTGTTTGCTTATAGATGTGTGAACGTACGTATGTCATTTTGTACCTTGAACCTCATGTTTTTGTGTTTGGTTCGTGGTCTACCCCTTCCCATACCTCCACTGAACAGAATCTTTCGGTTTAGTGATCCCGTATCATTCAAGGAAATTTAATTGTTTATCCCTTCGTGTTAGGTTGATTCTAAATGCCACAAGACACACTTAGATCCTAAAAACTTACTGTTAAGACTCAACGCTGTGTAGTAATTCTTTCGAACTTCTTGTTTTATTATGGCAAAAGGTTACTGCAGTGTTGAGACCCTTTACCAGACGTAATTTCTAAAACTTGGCTGTTTATATAGTAGCTGTGAGTGCTTGTTGTCAAGAGCTACTGGTACTTCAGATATTCAGATACGCTATTAGAAACTACAGAAAATATCAGGAAATTGAGGTAAGAAAGTAGTTCTGTATTTGTTAGCTGAAGTATATAATGGTCACAACGGCTACGTACTTATGCTTTTAGAAATGGACTGATAAATTATTTTGAAGTGTTTGGTTTGTGCACAGCCTCACTCACCATTTGTGCTCAAGCACATTACTGGTGGTTATTAACACTATGGTTGTTGTTGTTATTATTTAGGATTGCATACACTATTTCAGAATATCTTTAGCTCAGAAAATTAGCTAGTGGTACAATTTTGGCCTCTTGATATATTTTTAGGAAGTGCCTTCATAATTGCCATGTTTTTGGTAGTTCATGTGTTACGTGTTAGTTTGTTGGTTTGAATGAAGAGTGAACAGTTCGCAATAACTTGACATTAGCTGCAGAAATCAGCTATTTATCTTTTCCAAGTCAAGTTTATAGAGTGTTATTCAGAGGTTAATAATTATGGAATATAAGATAGATAAAGATTTCTGGCTAAGTTATAACTTTTGTCATATAGCTGACTTTTATTTTGATGATTACAGGAGACTAACTTTCGAAGTCCTGTGACGACTTTTTCTGAGGAAGAAGCAGACAAATTTGAACTGAAATACTACGACAGTGAAGTCCACAGAGCAGCATTTGTACTGCCAAGGTTCATGAGGAAGGTGAGTTCATTTTATTACTCAATGAATGACTTGCAAGATAGAAGAAGGCAAGTAAGCAATTTGAATCTATATGTTAAGCTTCAGTATTTGTAAATATGTTGAGGTATGAAAGCTAGAGGCATACACTTCAAATTATATATTTGTATTAATTTTCTTGACAGTGAAAGCTGTTTACGTGCAGTTTAATTGACTTGGAAGTGAATATTTATTAATTTTTAACCTCAATTTGTTAAACATAAGTAATGTAAGTGATTTTATTTTATCATGCAGGAATTGAAATTGAAATGAACATTGTTAATTTAGTAATTTACCAATCTACACAGCTCAAATACTGTTACATTTTTATATATTTCATGTCACAATTTTTCTATAATAGTTACATTTTCTTGTCATCTGTAAAAGGCCAAAAAAATTTTTTTTAAGTTTTGAATCAGTGGATAGGCTAAACAAACAGCGCCTCAAATTGTATTCATCCACACACACATGCACGCACATGCATATACACACACGCATACATACATTAATGCGAGCAACCTAAAGCAATTTCTTACGCTAGCATTTATAAATAATATTTTAATTGTTAATATAATATCTATTTATGAAATTATTTATATTTTTTCCAATTAGTATACTACCAAATTTTTATATTAATTACACATTGTAAATAGAATTGTGAACATTGAAATTGTGGGAATAAATGTTTGCTTTAATGTTAGTGTCTTTTGATGCCCTACAAATCTGTATGAATAAAAACATTTGAAATCATCACAAACTACAATTTCATTATCTATACTCACGTGTTCTATTTATGAGTTGTTTTTATTACTACTCCTGCTACAATTCCTGGAAAACAAAAGAATGTGAATGAGTGTTACATAGAGTTTGAGGAGAGAGAAAGAGAGGGCGAAGAATTGAATTTACATTTGCTACAATTATACTTTTCCGGTCCACACTATACAGTTGTTTCTATAATCTGCTATGTTCTGCTGATCCTTCGTTAAATTTTTTCATTTAAATGAGTCAAAGGATAACTCGCAGGATAGATGGGGAGAATCAATAAATAACTTGTGTCAATTCAGTTCTCAGGCAAAAACTGTCTTTTAGGTTAAAAAAAAATCATACTGCATTTTTATTTTATATGGTTGATAAAAAAGGTCAGGTCTAAAATTGTTTCGCTCTGATACACTCTAAACGTAGAAATGCATGCAGTGACTCAAATGGAAGCTAGTGATTAGTCACCTGCAATTACTAGCACGATCACTGTGATGATGATGATGAGGATAATCCACAACTTGAAATGTTGCCACCAAAATTTCTGCTTCAGTTGTTTTGATCGTCGTTCAAATAGTCCGGCATTCTCATTTAGTCTCTCTAATAAAAGAACATGAACCAATTACCAGTAAATACAGAGAATTTTTTTTTTAATGTCTCACTAAATTAAGTTAAAAACTATTTATTTTTTTGAGTTTTTGAAGAGGTTGTAAAGTTCCTTCTCTCCCACCATTTTATACAGCTGATTTTGTATATGTTGGAGTTTCTAAGTGGGTCGTAATCCACAGACTAGCGGCATCACAGCTATTATGGGGAAAACTTGTTTAGGGCACACGGAGCAGCATCAAATCACATGAGCATGCTCTCACGATAAATATGGTGTAAAGTGACAAATTAGAGCTCAAATCATTCCTTTCTAGGACTTGCATGATAACAGGTCTCAAGAGAGTTGTCGGTGACCTCCATTGGTATTACTCACAATTATTAGTTATAAATGCAAAGATAAATTAATGTTCTAGACCTTAGCCTCATCTTGAAAGTGTTGGGATACTAGTGTGCATTCCACCTTCTCTGTCGTTATGAATTGTGGTTGCAGGTTGGGTAGCTTGCACTGCTCAGTATCTAATGCACTCTCCTACTAGCTACACCTGCATTAACTATTTTGTTCACTTTCCATCTAGGAAAATAATTTAAAGTTCTGTAGGAAATAGTACAATGTATTTTTTTGTTGTATTTTTTAGTTTATAATTAGGTATGTACATTTATAAGTTTGTTAAGTAAAAATTTTTTTTTATAAATGTACTATGTATACTGTGCAAGTAACTAATTTGAGTAAACAATGAGATTCCTATCATTCTACTTACCTGCTGCTTCTGACATGTCATCTAGTTTATCTCCTCTTTCCGAGATCCTCTCAATGTTGTCCTTCATTACACCTTTGACCTGTGATATTGCAAACAATGGCAGCTTAAAGGACACATTAAATTAGCTTCCTAACACATTTCTCACAAGTGTGTGTGTGTGTGTGTGTGTGCGTATGTGGTGGGTACAGGCATTTTGGTTCTGCCAGGTGCGCGTGACTGCGCATGTGTGGGTAGGTGGGTGTGGGTTGGTGGCTTGTCGTTCTGGTATTTCAGTTTGAAAATTGTTGTATTTATAAGAAGTTGTTGATTGTTTTTAATCAGTCCCACAATATTTGTGTAGCTATTTGTGAAGTCACTTTCTTTTCATTCTTTTTACTCTCATTTTTGTGTGTGTGACAATGGACAATGCTAAAGCTTGTTATTCAGCTACTGAAGTATCCAGTAGTTCATTCTAAGCAACACTGATGGCAACTTTTTGGTAATAACACTTTATGAAATGGTACTTTATTATAGGGTGTCCAAAATGGCCGCAGTGTAATGAAAATCATGTGGCTATTTTACTAAACACTGTAAGAGTAAGCTCGAGTCAAGGGGATGGGGGGAGGACAAAGCACTAAGTAGTACACTGAGCAATTCTGGTCAGTTACTAGTCAAATGCAGCCATCGCAAATACTAAACCACACATCAAATGTTATGATAACATCCAAAGATATCAACACATATTTAACATAAGTGTACATGTGTGTATATGTGTATGAGTAATAGCATTTGTAACCGTGCTATTCGGGATAACTAGCATGAGTGTGTTATTTCAACTGCTTTACGAGTGCTATTGATCCCTAAGCACAGGTTACTCAAACTGTCACTCGCGAATAGTAGGCCAGCTTTAAAAACAAATCATTTGCACTGTAGCTACACTGTATCGTTCACTTACTGTCTCTGTATTTCATGATTAGCATCCTCTGGAACTTTCTTTTTTTTTTTTCAACCTATTGCTCCTTCTAATCTGTCGAAAAAATTCCTATCTAATAGAGGTAGAGCTTCTGCACTGAAGAATGACATTTGTCTCCAACTAGAAGCTACTCGAACTGTAGGTTCCAAGGCTAGAGCTGCACACATGCACACTCACCCGTACTACTTCACTTAGCTACCGAGGTATTTCACTCAGTTACGTGGTATTTCACTTTCCCCATGCGATTTCAATTGAACAGCAATTTTACCCATTACATTTTTGAATGGACAATTTACGTGCCGTACTATTAATATATATTATAGTACTCGACTAATCTACTGTAATTATGAGTGGACTAATATCATTTACGTGAACATAATATACCATAAGCTTGTGTTTCACTTTCGTGGTTTAGGGCAATAAACACAGTGTGAAAATGAAAGCT
>WLWI01005764.1_pt1 | contig 10289 bp, 6 predicted proteins | sample 6701501 | NCBI WGS metagenome assembly WLWI01 (sample SAMN12718690, study PRJNA515312) | sponge metagenome | isolation source: marine sponge | host: Mycale hentscheli | place: New Zealand: South Island, Marlborough, Capsize Point | collected 2014-11-01
TTGTCTTCAAAATTCCTAACAGTGCAAACTCAGCAATGGTCAAGATGCCAGAAATGGTGGATTATTCTCATACAAGCAAGATGCTGACTGCGCAATTCACTCAGGAATTAACACAAGCCAAGCGTTTCATTGGCTCAACAAATTACGACGTTGTTGTTGGAAACTCTTTGACAAACTACATAGATCCAGGAAAGGGAGGTTGTTACTTGGAAGGTAGAGATGGCAGTGATACATATGTCATAAAATCAGACTATGGTACAGACAATGGCATATATAACCAAGCTACAGACTATGCAATGGATACGCTCCTCTTTTCTGTACCATATGATTCAATTTCTGTTCAAGTCAGTGGTACAGAAGTTATTTTGACATCATCAACTGATGGTAATAGCAATGCTGGCGTGACTCTTTACCTGTATGCTGCTAGTGATGCAGAACGCCACTTGGTAGTTGTAACAGGAGATGGCATCACTTTTGCTTTGCCTCCGGACAAAAATTACGCACCAACACCTTTAATAATCAATAAATCTCAAATGAAGACTGGGCAATACATCAATCTTGAGGCTAACTCCCAATATTCTGAAGTTAAAACCATGTATGGTTCTAATGAATTTGAGAACCACCTTGTCGGTAATCAACTGAAAAACACAGTTGTTGGTGGAAGTAAAGATGACCTTTTGCAGGGATTGGATGGTGACGATGTATTAAAGGGTGGTGCTGGTAGGGATACTCTTCAGGGAGGATCTGGTGCAGACAATCTCGCTGGAGGTCCAGATGATGACACATTGTATGGCCAAGATGGAAATGACTTTATCTCTCCTGGGCTTGGATCCAATGTGGTGTATGGAGGAGAAGGAGTAGACACTGTTGTATATGGAGAAAGTGGCGGAATTGAGGCTCTTCTCTCTGACAATGTCATCTATCATCCCCATGATACAGTAGTGGACAGAGTTTATGAAGTAGAAAATGTCTTTGGAACAAATGAAAATGATATCTTGCAAGGTGATGATAATGACAATGTACTAATGGGATACAACGGAAATGATGAGCTGTACACAGGAAAGAGCGGTTCTGACCTTTTGAATGGTGGCGAAGGTTCTGACACTTATTCTTGGCTTCGTGCAGTCCAAGCTTTCACCTCTGATATTGATGCCACTATGATTGTAGATAATTATGCCACTGATGGGCAGTTAGATACTGTTGTACATGACCTCATAGTTCAACGTAGAAGCCAACTTGGCTTTGAGAAGTCTAACAATGATTTGGTCATTCGTAAAATCAATCAACAGTATCCAGTGTTCTATGAAAAGGGACCAATAGTTGTATTGAAAAACTGGTTCCACCCGGAGCAGCCAGAACTTTATCGACATATCCAACTGCGGTTATCTGAAGAAGTTGTCACTAACAGTCAACTGGAGTCTATTGGAAATGAAGCTGCTCAGAGGGAACAACAAAATATGCTTATACTTGGCTGAAATATTTAAATGAATACAAAAACATAAGGTAGTGAAAATAGATTATAGAATACAAACATTTAACATTTTAGTGACTAAAGATCGTATTTTTTTCATTGTATTTTGCAATAGCGTAGCAATTCTGTTAGTTCATTATGTTTCATCAACTATATAATATATAGTGCTTTTTTCAGTATTGAGACAAGATAATGGGAAAAAATGTGGGGTGAATATTAATGTAAGATGAAAATGAGTACATTTTGAGCACCAAATGTCAATTCTTAGCAAGGAATACTTGCAAAATATAAACTGCTAAACATTCTAAATAAATTTTATATAATCCCATTACTTCTTGTCCTTCAATATATGAAGAGCACTCTTCAGAGTTGAAATGTCTGTGAGTTGTGGACTCACATAAATTTTGAATATGCTTTAAAGGTAAAATAAAGTTGCCAAGTACAGCTAGCTAGTTAGGTAACTGTTGTTTTCTACATCTGCTTCCTGTAGTCTGAACTCACTTTTAGTCGTATTTTCCAAGCTTTATAATTCTCCAGCAAGTCATTCTGTGCCAATATATGCGCTTTTACCACCATTAGCAAAGCTTCCTAAGGAAGTAGGCATTTTGAATAGCCTTTACAGTGCTACTGTGGCTTGCATATGAACATTTTTGTTGATATAATCAATGCAGAGCAAAATACTCACCTTTACATTTAACGGTCAAAATTCAGTTCCCAGCATGTTAGCTCCATTTAATGAAGCCACACAGCAGCAACAGTATTTTGTTGTTAAATATACCAAATGAGTTGTTCTCAATAAAACTGCATGTTGTATACACCATTAGGGAAAAAAAGTCTGCAAATTCTTTCAAAATCTAGTCTTAGGGATGCCTAAACACTGTGCCAAGTTTTATCTCTACCATTGCTTAGCTACAGGCCTTTAAAATTGGCATTTAAAATGATATTATTGAAGTGGGCGTGGCGGCCTTTGATGCTGCAATAGGGGGCCTTATCAGCCAGCTTCCCAGTAGTTGTAGTGCAGGTATTGTGGTGGATTACTGGTGTACAATGGGAAAGAAATGCGTAGCTTTTGGATGTTCTAAAACACACAAAGACAATGTCAGTCTGTTTAAGTTTCCTACTGATATTAAGCTAAGAAGGGCCTGGACTTTGCAAGTAAAGAGAACCAGAGACAGGTGGGATGGTCCCAATGAACACTCCACACTATGCAGCGACCACTTTACTGTTGACTGCTTTGAGTCCATGTCCATTCTATCAAAAGAAATGGGTTTACAAAGGCGGACAAAGCTCAAACCAAATGCAATACCAAGTATTTTCCCAAGACCTCCTCCTGCTTCTGTTCCTTCCAAGCGTCCAAGGTCATCTAGGGCATTTGAAAAAAGAGAGAAAGCCAGGGTAAACTTAGCAATAATTACAACAATAAAACCAATTCATTGCCTTGCATTGTAGATATTAACTGCAATCTGTTCAGAAGCCAGTCCCAGTGTACCCAGTTGTGCTCCAGAGATGAGCAGAGATGTAAGTACACAAATAAAGTAGACATTTGTAAAATATTGTTGCCCTTATGCTGATTAGGCTGAGATTCCCAAATCAAAACCAGTAGCAATTCAAGTTGCGGAAGTGAAGAATGCCAAGATTCAAGTTAAGGTTGTAGGAAAGAATGAAGGTACAGTGAATTATTCTCCAGCTAGCTATGTGAAAAATACTTATCTAGAATCCCAGCTTGCATTCACAATAGGCAAGGGGAGGCTATGCTTGTTAAACCTTGACCATTAAAAAAAAAAAAAAATTTTGTACTAGAATGTCAATGACAATAAAGTGATCACACTTACATTTAGCAACATGCCAAATGTCTTATCTGTGATGTATTTCAGGTTTACTTTTCCTGAGCCATGAATCAATCTGCTTGTGCCTGTCGGTAACTAGCAAATCAATGGTGAGGTCGTTCTCTTCAATGAAGTCTAGTCCTCTAACAAGCCCCTCTTTCTCCATGTGGTAGCTTGATGCTACCTCATTACTCTATACACCACATACACTACATTTTTTAACTAATACAGGGGTTAAGGCTGTTGTGTACCTGAACCAATTCCACATCCAGAATCACATTATGAATCAAGTCCATAAATGTATAGGAACCATACTTGGCAGAGTGTCCGGGGCTATCACTTCTTCCATCACCACCAAGCATTAGTGGTTCACCAAAAGCTTGAAGAACACTGACCATATTAAGTTGGTGTTCGCTCCATACCTTTAATATAGTCGGTAGCAAAAATAACTTTTGGTGGCAAAAATAAGTTGTCTTTGAAATGGCCGCACAATTTAAAAACTCTAAAACTCGAAGAGTTTTTGTTGGCAGTGCTCCTGCGAATAAAATTGCAGCACTCAGAAGTAAATTACCGGCAGGAGTACCATTAATCTTGGGCTGACTTTCCCATTTCCTTCTGCAATTACAACCGTTACAAATCTGAGTGACTATAAGAAGAGACCCACATGCATTGATGCTTGGATCAGTAGAATAATTACATATGGGGCAAGTAGAAAACAAGGACAGCAGACATGATTAAAAAAACAAGATATTTCTTTTGCTGCATTAGATTATTCCTTAATAAAAAAAACAAAAAACAGTGTAATGTCATTTTTTAAATTAATTTTTGCATGCACTGCTTACTGGGAACTAGGTGTATCATCTTTAGTCGGTTCAGGAAATTTGTAAGTAGAATCATTAAGTATCAATGCTTATATCCGATAGTGCAGCTTCAGTTTCCATGACTGGAGTAGAGCATCTTGGTATGGAAAGGCTTGGTATTAGATCACACTGTATTCCAATATCTCTTGTACAAACTTCAGTTTGTGTCATCAATACTTCAATACCTCTGTTATTACTGTATTATTACTGTACATAGCACTTCGTAAAAAGTTAAACAAAGCAGCCAAGGAGAAAGAATGTGAGATCATTGGGGAGTGGACAAAAAGCATTATTAACCATCTATACTGGAGTGCACTATCTACAAAGGATGGAAATGGTGATGTCATTCTGGAGAAATGGTTGTCGCTTGTTAACCACATACACAACAAGCATAGTGGTCATGGTAAGGTGTACAAAAAATGTTCTCATGGTCGTCTTAAAAAACGCAAATGGCTAAAACATCGTAAGTTACGTTATATTGATACGACTTGCTGATAATGATTACAACTATAATATACACACAAAGCCCAGTGAAAAGCTTGTGAACCTGATAAACAATAAACATCTTTGTAGTGATATCCGAAATTTGTCACACACCTACCAAACATCAAATGTGGAAGCGTACCATAGCGTAGTGATCAATTTTGCACCTAAACATACAGCATTTTCATACTTGGGTATGAAATCAAGGCAAGTTGTACATATTTCTTGTTAAAGTAATAAATTTCAATTATTTCTTCATACAGACTATATTTGGCTTCCCTACACTACAATCACAATAGCGATAAGAAGCAAGCTACAACTAAAAAGGGTGAACGTCAATATTCAATACTGTATCCCAAATACAAGAAAGGTGGTCATATAGTGAGGCGAGTAATGGCAAATAGCAGTTTAAGACTGATTCAACAGCTTTAAAATCTGATTGTTGAATAACATTCCCACCCCCACCCGCCCCTCCCCTTGTTGTCCTCACTTTGTTTTATAGATTACGTCAACAATCTTATGTTTGAACTTTTGAGGGTGCATAAGGATGCTGACCACAAGACTACAGACACCAGTAGAAATTCTGTTCCAGACTTTTTATGCACTCAGTACCACAGACCAGACAAGAAAAAAGCAATCAAAAAGAAACAAACCAGATTCGTTAAATAATTCAATTGACTGTTGTCTAGCAAATAATATTATATATCAGGTAACTTAAAACCCGTGTGTGTGCCAATGGTTGAGGGAAAGGTTTGTCTGATTTTTGTCACTGCACAAGAAGGAAGCTACGCGAATGGTTCTTCCCAGCCATTGCCAGCACCATCGAGTCAACTGACGATAAGCTACATGCCTGTATTTTCTACACAAAAGACAAATAATTATCAAAATGATGAGGTTAAACATGAAGTGTAAGCTTACTCATTCAGTGCTCCTTGAATGGCATTTACTCCATACTGTTGTTTGTAGCTATAGTATGCAGTTTGTAACACCCATGGATCCAAACATACTGTTTGAAACCCTGGATGAAGTGTAATGCACTGTACTCCCTGAGAAGATATCTTGTTCATCATTTCAGTTATCTCTCTACAGCATCGACATTCCATTCCAGTAGGCATTATGATGCAGTGGCTACAATTACACCTTTAAGCAAAGCAATAAATTTGACTGGGTGGTTGCTAGCTACTACTATTACCAGTTCAAATTCAGTAGTCTAAGTGAAACATCTTATCAGAATCACTGCTGTCCTCACCACTGCTAGTTCTTACAATGGGCTCATACAGAAATGGATGAATTTCTTCCACTTCACTGCCTTCAGGGCTATTTTGTGAAGAGGCTGTATCTGAAGAAGAATGGCTGGAGTCTGAGCCAGTGTCTGAGCCAATATCTGAAAGATGTGAGTGATCCCCATCAAAACTTGATGAGGAATAAGACAGATTCAGGGATATTTCTGCTGTACTATTGCTGTAGTTGACAGGGTCAGTCCCACCTACCCTTTAAGCCATTCTGACTATGATTAGCTCTTGACAGCCAGCAAGCGGCACTTAGTAGCACTCAGAAAACGGCTAGGTTTTGAAATTGCATCTGGTAAAGGGTTTTCAATTCTATAGTAACCAATCACAGAAATTATTTGTGACTTGAAGAACAGGCATTTCACAGGAATTATCTCACAAGTTTGAGAGTATCAGAAGAAAGTGGCGTCAAGCCTAAGAATTTTAGAAAAAGGAACCCGCATGTGTTAAGGAGCCTGTGTACCATCCATACATACATATAACATACTCAATTTTGCATTATCTACCACTAATAGTATCTCGCTCGCTTCCTCGCTCAATAACTAGTAATGTCCTTAAGCACAAATATAGAGCAAGCACGCCTAGTTAGGTTACATAAATCTACAAGTATTGTTACATAATATATTTTAGCTTAGCTATGATAAAAAATAATAAACCAGTGTTATTATAATTTTAGAAAACAAATATGAAATTACTACTTACCTCAATTTCCTGAGTATTTTTAATTTCTGTAGTATCAAATTTAAGTTACTCTGACTATCTGAATTACCGTGAATTCTTGACAACAACCTCTCAGCTACAATAACAAAAAGACCATCAATTTTAGTACACAAATACAAAATTACTTCCTTACCTCATTTTCTTGAGCAGTGGTAACTTCCGTAGTATCAAATTTAAGCCACTCTGACTATTTGAATATACCAATCACTGTTGACAACAAGCTCTTAACTACAAGAAAGAAAGGCCAGAGTTATTTTTGTATGTATACCTAGCTAACAAATATGGAATTACGTACTTACCTCAGCTTCCCTCGAGTAGTAGTAGCTTCCTTAGCATTAATATTACGGCATTCTGACTACCAATGGCTCTTGACAACCAACAATCGGCACTTCGTATCCCCCCTAAAACAACAAAGTTTTGAAATTATGTCTGGAAAAGGGTCATAGCAAATTTTGAGTCTTGAAAAACAAGTGTTTTCGCAGGAATTTTCTCACACTTTGGAGCATAAGTTTAAAGTAAGGCTAGCTTAATGCTGTAGTTTCAAAATACACTGGGTTCAAGCCTAAAAGCCATGTTTTTAGGAGAAAAAGGGGAACCCGCGCACGCGTGGGTCATGCGTACCATCCATCCATCCATACATATAATATACTAGTGGTGTGCTAGTGCACAAATCTAGCGAGCCTGCCTAGTAGGGCCTGCCAGATTATGGTAAAAAATTTTAGAATTTTTTTTATTTCAAAAAATGTGTTTTATTCCAAAAGAATAGCATATTATTCTATAAATTTTCTTATTATTCTCTTATTACTCCAATTAGGAATAAGTGAAATAGTAATGACTGCAGTCTATATAGCTAAAGTTGATAGATATGAAATGAATGAGTAAAAAAATCAGTCACTCTTACTACTATACTGAATTTCTCAATATAGAGTATTCACTATAATTGTTATCTACTCTTAGTGAAAACTTAGTAAAAATGTTCAAAGAATGGAGAAAACATACTCTGCTACAGCTGAAAAAAGTTCGAGAAACCGTTTACAATAATTCTTCAGATGACTTGCTGACTCTGAGCCTGAGCTGACAGCTCTTCCATTATTTCAAACTTTTTTTTCATTTTTGGAAGTACAATAACAAGGTGGCTAACACAAACCCAGCTGCTTTAATCAAGTGATGAAGATCTACCTTATAACAACCTTTCGAAATGTTTATGTCCTTGTTGTATATAAGTAAAAGAGAGAAAAAGGGTACTATATTGATTTCTTTATAAGTAAAGATTATATGAACTGATTATTCTCATTTTCACTTTATTCTCCTAAATATCTTATTATTCTATAATTATTCCACTATGCTATTTCATTTATATTATTCCAGAAAAAAATGCTAACATAATCTGGCAGGGCCTACTGCATAGTTAGGTTACATAAAACTATAGTATTGTAACAATTTATTTTAGCTTAGTTCTTTGCAAAACAGTATATTATAGCAGTCTACCAATTCTTTTAGCAAGCAAATAAAAAAATTACTTTTTACCTTAATTTCCTGAGTAATGGTAACTTTTCTGTAGTATCAAATTTAAGCCATTCTGACTACCAATCAGTAACTCTTGAACAAGCTCTCAGCTACAAAAACGTCAAATAAGTGAACAAATACAAAAATACTTCCTTACCTCATTTTTTCAGTAGTAGTAACTTCTGTAATATTAAATTTAAGCTATTCTGACTATCTTAATTACCAGTAACTCTTGAAACTAGCTCTCAACTAGAATAAAAAAAAGTCAATAGCTATTTTTGTAATTTTAACTAACAAATATGGAATTAATTACTTACCTCATCTTCCCCCAAGGAGTGGTGGCTGTTATAGTGTTAACATTAAGCCTTCTGACTACCTCAATTACCAGTAACTGGCAAACAAGCTCCAAGCTCTACCAAAAAAATAATGGCCAGGAGTTATTTTTGTAATTTTAGCTAACAAAATATGAAACTATGTACAAACTAGGTACTTACCTCAGCTTCTCCCAAGTAATATAATGGTGGCTTCCTAAGTTTTAATATTTAGCCCCTTGCCACCAGTGGCACTTGACAACCAACATGCGGCATTTAACAGCCCCGAAAACGACTAAGTTTTGTATATTCATCTGGTAAAGGGTTTTCAATGTCATAGTAACTAGTCGCAGTAACTTTTTGGGACTTGAAAAACAAGCTTTTCGCAGGAACTATCTCACAATTTGGAGCCCAAGTAAGGCATGCTTAATGCTGTTGTATCAGAAGAAAGTGGGTTCAAGCCTAAAAAGCCATGTTTTTAAGAGAAAAAAAGTCCCCGCGCGTTTAAGGGGCATACGTACCAAATATACATAGTACTTATTACATGAGTCAGAATGTGATATGGTGAAATATTTCACGAGCAGCCTAATTTATTTTCACGAGCCAAAGGCGAGTGAAAATAAAGCCTGAGAGTGAAAGGTCTAACCATATCACTCTGACCAGTGTAATAAGTGGTTTATTCCACACTAGATATCTTCACTGGAGTAATTTTTTGGTAACTCACAGGTGTAAAGTTGGCGAAAACTCACTAGGTAGGCTCCACTAGAGTAAACGTAGCTGTAAAAACCCAGAAAACTTGTACGCCAGGCCCGGTTGCTATAACTACTCTGGTAATGAGCTTGCGCAATACAGCCATGAGATAACACTTTGTGATATCGTGAGATATCTCACGGTCACGTACCTAAAAATATCATTGTGAAGATATTTAGCATGGAATAAATAATATTATATAACATACACCCGATTTTCAATTGTTTACCCCTTATAGTATCTCGCTCGCTTTGCTCGCTCGATAATAACATAATATACCCAATTTTGCATTATCCACCCCTAATACTGTCTTGTTCGGTCCGCTCGCTACTCGCCAATGGTGTGCTTGAGCACAAATGGTGAGCAAGCCTGTGTGCAAATGAAACACTTCAAAAGAATCTATTAGTCCATTTCTGAAATATACAAGTACATAGCTGTTGTGACCATTATATACTTTAGCTAACAGATACAGAACCACATTCTTACCTCAATTTCCAGAGTACTGGTATGTTCTGTAAACTCTAATATATGTCTTTCTGACTATCTTAATTACCAGTATCTTTTGACTACAAGCACTCACAGATGCTTAAAAAAAAGGTCGAGTTTTTTAAAAATTATGTCTGGTAAAGTGTTTCAATACCATAGTTACCAGTTGCTATAACATTATGTGACTTGAAAAAACAAGAAGTTCAAAAGAATTACTGCACATTGTTGAGTCTAACAGTACATTTATATAATCTAATTGTGTCTTGTGGCATTCAGAAATAACCTAATAGGAAGGGGTAAATAATAAATTTTCTTGAATGATACGGGATTGCTAAACCAAAACATTCCATTTAGTGGCGGTATGGGTAGGGGTAGACCCTGAATCAAACACAAAAACGCGAGTGTCAAAGTGCAAAATGACATATGTACATAAGTCCACACACAAACACACACATATATATATTGCAGCTTTGATATTTTTACTTGAATATTTCCGCATCACGCGAGCGTTCTGTATTCTCCCATATTGTACGGTTTATATTGTACGCTACTTGTAGCGCGCGTAGCGAGTAAAATCAATGAAAATT
>WLWI01005765.1_pt1 | contig 10286 bp, 10 predicted proteins | sample 6701501 | NCBI WGS metagenome assembly WLWI01 (sample SAMN12718690, study PRJNA515312) | sponge metagenome | isolation source: marine sponge | host: Mycale hentscheli | place: New Zealand: South Island, Marlborough, Capsize Point | collected 2014-11-01
TAGTTAAACTAGCATCCATACATAGTAAAATCACTTTCACCAATAGCTAATAGGAACTACTGAAGTACTATGATGGATATAAACCACAGGCTTTATGTGTTTGTCACCTTTCTTCTCCTCTGCGACTTACACTTAGACAGTAATACTTATACATAGACTAGATGTCCATCATCAGCAATTTACTATATAGGTGCCTGTGCAACTTGGACCATAATCAACACATGAGCTGACAATTTAAATCATTTGCATGCTGGAAATCAGCATTAAAGACAATTCAATATACATTGTATATAGTGAACTAAATTTGAAGCCAATTTAAGTGGCCGGATAATACTTATAAGAGTGTACAAATTCATGGTAATTGGATCTTGTACAGAATCATCTCGGTAGTTTAAGATGATCTTGCACTACTGTTTTTAACATTCCATTATATTAAAGATATACACTGTAAACCAAAAGGTGTGTAGTTCACACCAAATTAAGCGTGAATCACTTGTAACAATAGTCACACCAAAATATGGTGTGATGCGCACACCTCATCATTTGGGTGTGAAGTACACACCAAATTTAGCGTGAATTCTCACCACAATCACTATGAACTCATACTTACATTAATGCTGAATTATTTTAAGTTACATTGATTCTAGTATTACATATCAACATTTTTTTCCAAAAAGAGATTGGTATAATCCCAGATTTCATTAATCAGACGACTAAAATCTTAGTCAACTCTCTTATCTAGCACACAAGTGTACAAAACATTTATAAGGTAGATTACAATGATAATAGCATTGGTTTTTGCCAGCACATGAATATAATTAATGTTAGGTAAAGGGTCCATGCTATTCCATTGAGTGTGAATTTCAGGAAGAAAGTGTGAAGGACACACTATGAATAGGTGGTGGGCATTCACACCACCAATTTGGTGTGAATTTGGTGGGTTTTCACGCTATAATTTTTACAGTGTAGCTACACTTATAGCCAAGTGAGCACACTTCAACGTCAACTATCATTCAAAGAAGAATAAACTCTGACTTCACTGTACGTGCTGCTGAAGATAACCCTTAAGCTTTTATGATGCTTAAATTGTGCAAGTATAAATGTTTTTTGCACCTTTTAGAATAAACTCTTCCTAACATTAGCTGATTACATATAGCTACACAATCTATTATTCTCAAACTCATTCACCAAGAATATCTACTAGCTACTAGTACTATCATTGATCATTAAAGTAATCCAAGCCACTTTTGGTCTAACATATTGTACGTTTATTATGAACTAATAGCAAGTACCCCTCCACATAACAGTGGTGCTTGATCTACTACCTTGTGCAAACTAATAGTGCAGTAGCATGTTTTTGAATTTAAGAACTTGTTGTTGTGACAATAAATTATTTACTAATACATAAAAACATCTCATTGTATTTAATGGTAAAGTTGGACATGACTTCAATAGCCCGCTGGACTTCCTCCTTTACGATCATCACAGGTTGCATATATTTTATCGTCTGCCACCAATATTCCTTGTACCACAGCATGAGATCCTGATAGTACCAGCGAATGGCCTCTATTTTGTAGATCTTGCAATATATCCTGGGGAAAATTGCATTCCACTGAAATGTGATTGGGATAGAGCTGATGATGTAATCTTCGAAGGGTTATAGAATCTTCTAATGATTTTTCAAATCCCAGTACATCCAAAATAACCTATTTACAAACAATTCTATAGAATTACATTATCTGTCCAGCCCACTAATCTGGTGAGCTCTCTCATTGCTCTTTCAATAGCCAATGAGCATAGCCATCAAAATATGTCAAGGTGTACAGTACAAACGATATTGTGTCCCCTAATAGTAATAGTAATTTTGACAGTTCAGGATCCAACCGAAAACAGATATTGAAAGAGAAAATTTGGTTTTTAGACAGTTGTTGAAATCATGAAAACAAAAGCAACAATAATAGTTGAACTGAAGCAAAGTCTTAACTTTTCAAGCAATCACTGCAGCAATTATATCCAGTAGTTGATAAAAACATATATGATTTAGATTGAAACTTTCTCCCTTAATGGGTCCAGAGAGAATCAAAGGAAAAAAAGTGAAAAAATCTTAGTTGCCAGGGGAATCTTTTTTCTAGACACCTTTAAGTGAGAAAGTTTCAATCTAGTTTTTATGAAAGGTAAGAACTTGATAATATATAATTTAGTATACCTTTATATTGTAATTTAATATGTAAGAACTAAAGCTAACCTGAGCTACAGCAGTGGTGATCTTAAAACCTCCTGATGCTCCTACTACCATTTTTACTTTGCCACTCTTGTCCAGAATTATTGTGGGTGTGGTAGACGACAGAGGTCTCTTGCCAGGCTCAATATAATTTACTTTTGTTTGCTTATAAGCATTAGAGTCATTTCTTGATGGATAGCTGAAGTCATCCATTTCATCATTAAAAATGACTCCACTTTTCAGCGAACGCATAAAACTACCGAAACTGCAGAATAATGGGTATTATCACACTAACATAATCATATTTCATAAAAATATACCATCTTACTTCAAGTTTATAGTACTAGTGCATGCAACTGCATCTCCATTTTCTGCTAGCACTGAAAGGTGACTAGTGCCGTGGTCATGTGCAGCTTCTCCATACTCAATGGATGGGTACATGTAATATTCTTGATTATGGGTTACGTCATCTGTGATTCTAGTAAATAATTCACGTGCAACATCCGAATCCAGCATTAAATGTACCGCCTACACAAATAAAATGATCGCACGATAAAGACTTCCTTTCAAATAAAAATAAGTAAAATAAAATAGCACTTCAGACCATAGACTGCTCTATATATTCTGTAAAAAAACTCACATCATTCACAGACTCATTGAATGCTGGATCTCCTATCTTTAGCCTCTGAGCGTATGCAAATTTCATTGCTTCGACAATCCTATGGTAAGAAAGACTTCCAAAACTGTCTTCATCAAAGTTGTAATCTGCAATTAAAGTTTAATGACCACACATAAAATGTGGCATTGTGATAACAATAAGCCATGTGCACAAAATTTATTGCAAAACATTAACTTACTGTTCAAGATATTGAGTATAAGTCCCAAGACTGCTCCACTATTTGGAGGTGTAATACCCAGCACTTCATAGTCCTTATAGTTTGAAACAGTGACAGTTCTTTCCACTGGTTTGTAGTTGATAAAGTCATCCTTGGTGACTATCGCATTATACTGCATTTGAAGCTCATCTACCATGTCTGTTGTGAATGTACTGTCATAGAAATAGTCTGCACCTTGATTGGCTACCATCTCTAGAGTGTCTGCATACAGCGGTCGCTTCAAAATATCTCCCTCTTTCAGAAACGTATTATTGAGAACAAGGAGGTCCCTACATGTGATATAGTAACATTGTGCAATACCATCACTGCACCAAGTTTATTGGCCAAGGTACGTAGTACCTATGGGATTTAAGTATGCAAAAGCCAAAAATGAGTATATGTGTGTCACAGAAAACTGCCACTTTTAATATCAATGCAACAACTTACCATAGCCCTGGATAATCTACTGGGTTTAACTCAGTTCTCACAGATTCAATTGCTTTACTAATAGTAGCTGAGACTGGAAAACCATTTCTTGCTAAATCAATAGATGGCTGGAACAGATCCTTCCACGGTAGCTTGCCCCACTGCTTCCAGGCCATTTCAAGGCCTCTAAGCTCTCCTGGAACAGCCATGAATAAACCTCCTACAGAGAAAAATATGATGCAGAATAGTACAAACTAAGTCTTCAAAAGAAAATAATTTATACATATGAGGGAAATTTCTACATCTTTAGCTACATCAATCTTGAAATAAATGCATTAATATCAACATACAATAATAAATACAAAGCAACGAAAATTCTCTTTGTTTTTATGTTTGTTATTCTACTGGATAAAATGACTGAAAAGACTTAAGGCTACTGTTAGTGATATCCATGTCAGGTAGAGTCATGCAAAACTATAGATGTTATTCGACTCCACTCATAATACATAAGTGCTTAGGCAGTCAGTATTCATAGGAAACCTATAGAATGAAGACCACTACCGTTATTAAGTCTATTAGTACAACCAGTGGTGCAACAACTCCTCACCATCACACTTAATTGCACAGAAGCCCTCTAACTGTCGAAGGCTCTGATTAGAAGCCATCAATTGGAAAAGCTGGAATTTAAACAAGCACAGTTATGTTTATTCTGCACATTTTGTCATTAGACAGACGAGTGATGACCACCTAAAATGACCACAAAAAATGTAAAATCGCTGGAGGAAGAGCCAATCAAACTAGAGTAAAGAATGTACTAGGTGAATATCAAAGAAACAAGGAATCTGAAAGGGAAAAGGTAGAACATGATAACGTTGCAAACACTTTAGTGGAGTTGCATGCTAAGGATTTTCAATCTTGTTGCATAGCTAAACATATAGTTATCTTCAAACATTCAAAGTGGGATATTGTGGATAAACTACCAGCCCTCTATCAGTAAGTGTGAGGTTTAGATGATTAAGCTCAGCTTTATGGAAGTATTTTCCTTGAGCTTTTTTTTTTTCATGCCCACCCCACTTGGTACCTTTGGTTGTGAACCTGAAGTTCTCTTGCTAGGAAAATAGATGGTTGTGCATAATCTGTATGTATCTTTGATGCAGTTATACACCCAGCCTTAAAACGAAACAAATGTTTAGACTCTACAGAGCAAGTGCTGAATAACAGCTACTGAATTTTTATAACTGACACTAGAGCTATATTAATGCTAAAGTGATATCATTACAACTGCACATACCTTTAGTAGAAGCTGTTCTGTCCTGGCCATCATACATGTCATAGGTTGCTGCTCCTGGTGCTGTCTCTCTGTAATCCAAACTGTAGCTCTTCTTGGTAGATGCTTCATAAAATATCATGGAGCCTCCACCTCCTATACCAGTGGAGTGAAGGTTAACCACGCCCACACAGAGAAGACTGGCAATGGCAGAGTCCACTGCGCTGCCCCCGCGCTTTAAAATCTTCGCTCCGATATCGGAACAAACACCCGTATCGGTGGCCACGGCTGCTCTCTCATACTCCCCACTGCTAATGGTCTTTACGAAGTCAGTGGGTAGAGCTGAGCCGACGGTGAACAACAATAAGCTAAGATACAATTTGTCCATTCTACGCTCGCTAGATTCTTTACCGGACAAGAGGAAAGAAAGGGTCTGGTCGAGTTCACTATAAAATTGATCAATAGGTGACGTAAAGGCCCTCTCCACTTTTTAAACTTACATTCTCTAGTAACCTCAGGGGTATGAGAACCATCCTGCTGTAGTGTTACTAGGGAGAGGAAGTTAGCATCCGCAATTATCGTCAAATGCTTGCGTCAAGAGCGCGCATTCAGATGGATTCAGTGTGTTTTTTGTGTGTTGCCAGCAGCGTTTTTCAATGTCTCCTAAACCAGAGGCTGTTCAAGGAAGCTCTTCATGAGTTGTCAGAACCACAAGGGTAATTGTGAAAATTCTGTATCAGGTAAGGGGTAGATAATTACAAATCTTTTCTTTTATGAGGCTTTTGTCTATTTTTTATTTATAGGAGTTTGTGCTCTCTGTGCAGTGTGCAGTTTTGCTGAGAATTATGGCTATAGCTCTAAAATGACAGTTTTAAAAAGTATCGATTTACAGTCTGCACTTCCCTGTAAAGTTTTTATATATTTTTACTGTGTTGATTTATATGTAATAAACATATAGGTTGTAGTAATTCATGCATCTCTAATTTCTGGAGAGCAATATGATGCTCATGAATTTTTTTAAACTATCTGCTATGCAAGTTGCCTTTATCGTAAGTTCTTCTATGAACTGTGTAGCTAGATTTAGTGTTAGAATGTGAACTGTACTGCATTATATGTTCAGTTCAAAGAGCCTGTTTGAGGACAACATAACAGTGATGATGTCAAGAGAGTGTAAGGACATATACAATTAGCAACTTTATTAAAAATTTCATCTTTTGTTTAATGACACAGTATCTTGCCAAGGCATGTGAATATATCAGTGTGGCTCCTGTAAAAGTACCTTGTATGGAGCTGCAAGTCAGGTCTTCAAATAAGGTCAGTTTTTAAAAGTATCCATGCAAGCATTATGTCAGTGTGAATATAGGTGGAAAGTGTGAGTGATCTTGTCATGAATGAGCTCCAAGAAGAAATCATTTCAGATGGGATATGCTTTAAGTATATAAGTTGATAAATGTCACCATAACTACTTGCTAACATTATAAACACTAGCTATCATATTTTTGTTTGGGAATTGTAAACACAGTTATATTCTAAAGTTTCTACTGTATTTTTTCGAAACTATAGAATTTAAATTAAATTTAAAAGTGATTCTTGGGTAAGAGTAGCTACAGTAGCCATGACAAACTTCAATTTAGTTTAATAATTGTTGTTTTCTTATAAATATTATAATGTATTTTGTTTGTAGCTGTAAAATGTTGGAATCACCTCAAAGCTTAAATTAACTTCATTGCCTTCTCTGTTGTTCATACATTTAACTAAATGTTCTAGATCGTAAGTTGTCTATATTTGGAGCTAACTGAAGAATTAAAATTTAACTTTGGTAGCTAGCTACTTATTGTGTTTTGTTTATAGAATGAGAACTACAATTGAGGTAAGATAATTTTCCTATAATTTGAACAATATTTTGAAGCAAACAGTTAATGCAGAATGGTTTCCTTCGAGTTAAAGCTGGAGAGATGTATAGATTAGTTGGATGTGTCATATATTACCCCTTGTCTCAATCTTCTGGTCACTATACCAGTTATATATGGGATCATACACAACGTGAATGGTTTTTGACTGATGACGACAAGGTATCTTATAGAATAATATAATTTGTGAACATTATACATGCATAACTAATTCAAATTCAGGTTTCTAAATTGAGTATGAAGAAGTTCTTTCACAAGATCCCTTTCTGCTACTTTATACGATAAGTGTGGTAATACTTTTATCTTAGTTCAATATTAGGCAAATTAATTATAGCTATGTAATTATTATTTTTTACAGATGGCTGGCTACGTTGATTCACTTTCTTTGAGCCAATGTGATCGCATTTTTCATAATCAGTGGCTATCTGATGAGGTTTGAAATTCATCAAGTGATTATATGTAAATGCTTATCACTTTTTGTGTCTAATTACAGATTATCAGTGCTATTTTTAATATGTGCTGAATCAATAAAAGTAAATTATTTGTGAAAAACATTTATTGTAGCTTATACTAATCCTTACTTTTAAAGGCAGGCTTCGTTCTTGGATCTCATTTTATGAAAAAACTTCAGGATACAGGATATAATGGGGTGAATCGTTGGTTCAGAAAGGTAAAAATAATGTAAAGAACAAGTAGAATTGTAAATTGTTATTTAAAGCTGTTTGTTTTAGACTGACATATTGAGCAAAAAGTATGTCCTGGCTTTTATTAATCATGGACAATGCCACTGGACTCTTCTTGTAATTAATACAAAGCAAAATTTATACATATTTATAAGCATTTTATTGTCGCAGGTTGTTGAGACCAAGAAGAAATGTGTAGAATGTAGCTCTGCTTACACGAAAGTAATAAAATGCTTGAAAACAGGCTCTGTCATTCTCACTTATGCTTCAACACATTACAATCACCAGAAGCTATTGGGGCATTTACACCTTAATAAACTACTAGAACAACAGTGGGAGAATAATTAAAGAACGGAATTACTTCAACGAGGCTTATTGAAGATATTAGAGAAAGTAGTATGGCTCATGGAATTTATCGAGAACACTTAATTTCAAAGAAGGATGTTGCCAATATTAAAAATCAATTAAACATAGACAATGTCAAGAGACATAACAATGATTTTGTTAGTGTTGCAACTATAGTAGAGGAGATGAAATTTACAGAGTACGATGCAATTCTTTTATTCAAGCAACAAGGTGATAAACCTAATACAAATTGTTCATTACTGGGAAAAGATGATTTTTTGCTTGTTTTTCAAACTGAATTTCAAAAAAATATGCTTAGTAAACATGGTGAAAATGGTGTATGTATAGATGCTACTTACAAAATCAACGAGTATGATTTCCTCTTGATTACATTATTAGTATTAGATGAGTATCAAGAGGGAATTCCAGTTGCTTGGGCTATATCCAATCATGAAGACAAAATTGTTTTGAAGTATTTTTTCCAAGCAATTCCACTTGGTTAATGTCGGACATGGCTACACAGTACTTCAGTGCATGTAAGGAAGTTTTTGATTCAAGCAAAACAAAATATTTATGGTGTTCGTGGCACGTGGACAAAGCTTGGAGAAAAGCCATTAAGAAATACTTCAAGTCTGGCGATGAACAGAGAAATATTTATCATCAATTACGAGTCCTTATGATGGAGACAAGCAAGATTTCTTTTCAAATAATGTTGCCAAAATTTTTATCTCTTGTCAATTCATCTGCATTCTTTGAGTATTTTCAAATTTATTGCAATCATTCCGAGCAGTGGGCTCTATGCTTCAGAATTGGCACTCCAGTAAACACAAACATGTACTCTGAATCCTTTCACAGAGTGCTCAAAATTTGTTATCTAAATCACAAATACTATAGACGCCTAGACAGTCTAATTCAGATTCTGAAAAAAAAATTCTTATGATAAAGCTTTTCAGCAATTGCAGAAGAAGGAAAAAGGGAAACACTCCCACAGAATGTGCGACATCAATAGAAGACACAAACATGCTGAGTCCTTTCGCCAAACCGCAATCATTTTGAGTGATGATGACAATGTGTATGCTGTGTCATCTGAAAGCCGACCTGATGTTTTTTATACAATAAAAAACAAGAAAGTAGTTGTAATTGCAAAATGAAATGTAAATTTTGCTTGGCATGCCATCATATTTATTCATGTACCTGCTTGGATGCTTGTACAAACAATAGTGTCTGCAAACACATTCATTTAGTCGCAATGAAGTATTTTAAAGCTGATACAAATACTTCACTTGGCATTGCTCAAACTGAAAGTAAAGATGATGGCTTGAAATACTTTCAGAAAATTATTGCCTCAAATATTTTCTCAACAAAAATAATTTGTACAAAAGAAGACTTGTTGAAGAAATTACATTACAGATTAGCAAGTATCACTGATGCAGTTAACAATACTGACAGCATTAAATGTTTGCAAGCAGTATACGATTCCTTAGGAAACATATTAGCTCAGACCATTCCTTCTGTAAATACTACAAACAAATGAAAACCGAATGAAAACAGTGAAATACAATGAAAATATTTTTCAACACGAAAGAAAAGAAAACTTGACACAGAAATGATTGATAAGTCCTCTGAGCTCTTATATATAGCTATACATCTGTTGCTAGCTAAAAATGATTGTGTGAGTTTGTCCTGTAGCTAAGTGAAACCATAGAGCAGTAAAAAAATATTTTACTTTATGCATCAAAAATATTCACTCCATTAACAAGAAACCTAATATTTGTCCGTACTGAACTTTGTCTATCCTGAAAGCCTTCTGATTATTCTTCCTAATTCTTATGTTTGAAGAGACAAGTTAGCTATCCATATGAGTTCTAATTTGTCTAAAGCAATATTTGGGGAGGAGACACCACCTCAAAAATAGGGAGGGCAGCCCTCAAAATTTGATCTCACCACAGGAATTTTGACCACACTTTAAAAAAATTTACCACACATTTAAGAATTTCTATCACACCAACAGAATTTTTGACTATACATTTAAGATGAGTTCAGATGGGCTAGCTCTCTTAGACTTGGTTAGATTGCTGATGAAACAGTGACAACTTCAGACTAAATCATCACCATCATATGTAGATAGTGATTACTACATGTAAATTTAGTCTGTTGAGGAATTGGCAATGCCATAAACTCAGCTGAGTCAAACTCGAAATTTCTCCCTTGTGAAGGAAGGACCATTGTCTGTGACGACTTTGCGAGGTAATCCATGGTTGGCGAATATAATCCTGAGTTTCTCTATGGTCTTGGAGGAAGTAATAGAAGCCATTATGTGTTATAACGTCCAGCCACTTGGAGTGGGCGTCAACAATGACCAGAAAGTAGTGCCCAAGAAATGGACCAGCGAAGTCCAAATGAATGCGACTCCAGGGTTGGGATGGCCACTCCCATGGATGCAATGGAGCCGGGGCTGGAGAAGGACGTGACTCTTGGCAAACTGGACAACTTTTGACACGGTCTTCAATGGCTGCATCCATGCCTGGCCACCAAACGTAGGACCGAGCTAGAGCCTTC
>WLWI01005767.1_pt1 | contig 10285 bp, 6 predicted proteins | sample 6701501 | NCBI WGS metagenome assembly WLWI01 (sample SAMN12718690, study PRJNA515312) | sponge metagenome | isolation source: marine sponge | host: Mycale hentscheli | place: New Zealand: South Island, Marlborough, Capsize Point | collected 2014-11-01
TAGTGGACTGCCCCTCATACAGTTATCAATGATCAGTAAAGGCAAGATTGCTCTGGCTCAAATTGTCACAATGCATATTTCATCTGACCACGAAAAGCGTTAATCGATCCTTCCAGACTCAGAAGCTGACATTTATGCTGTTGGTCCTCAGTTTGTGGCAGCACTTGGAGAGCACATGGACAATCTTGCTCATTCAAACATTACACCTTGAGCCGTTAATAGCACCATTCTCCAGCCACTTGGAATGATCCCAAATGTTAAGTTCACTTCCCGTGGTAGATCCGCCACAGATGACATACACATTTATGGCTCAGTGGCTGGTGTGCTTGTTTCTTGAAAGACTGCTAAAGGGTTAGGCATCCTGCCTGAATTTTACCCGCACCAAACAACTGCTATTCAAGTTTGCCAGCCCTCTAGGCCTCCAGTCCCCACAGCAGAACAATTCATGTCTAAATTCCCTACTGTTTTTGATGTTTAATGCCAGGAGAAAAGTTTCACATCTTTTTAAGGGATGATGCATGACCATTCTGTGTTACCGCACCAAGAACCATTCCCTTTGCTTACCGTGATAAGCTGAAACAGGAAATCTATCTTCTTGTAAGTCAGGGAATTATCACACCGATCACAGAGCTGACAGAATGGTGTGCTCCAATAGTTGTAGCACCAAAGAAAGATAGTGATCGTATACGCATGTGTGTGGATTTGTCTAAACTGAATAAGTTTGTCCGTTGAGAGTACTATCCCTCAATTTCACCAGCTGAGGCAGTAGCAGACATACAGCAATCCAAAGCCAAGTATTTCACAGTGTTTGATGCTTTAAAGGGGTACCACCAGTGCCCTCTGGATGAAGAGAGCCAGAGGCTGACAACGTTCATCACACCGTTAGGCCATTTCATGTTTCGGCGCGCTCCTTTCGGGATCTGCTCTATTATAATAGAAGGATGGATGAAGCATTTGAAGGAATGCACGACTTTCGTAAAGTTGTCGATGACGTGGTTGCCTTTGATAGTGACCCGCACGTTCATGTTCGTCATGTCCGACAACTCCTCCAATACTGTCAGGAGAAGAATATATCAGTTTAAGTTATGCCAGACTGAGGTTCAGTTTGCTGGCTTCAAGCTTACATCGGAAGGCTACTCAGTTAGCTTGGAAATAATGGATGCAATCGCTAGTTTCCCTTCGCCTAGTAGTTGAACAGATCTTCGCTCTTTCTGTGGTTTAGTCAATCAGCTAGCTTCCACCACAAAGGAAATTGATGCTGCACTGGCTCCCCTTCACCCACTGCTTAGCTCTCAGAATGACTTTGTGTGGACTTCAGTACATGAAAATTCCTTCAAGCAAACTAAGCAACTTCTCGTCTTAGCACCGACCTTCGTGCACTTTGATGCAAAGAAAGAAACTCACTTGCATACAGATGCCAGCACTGTTGGCATTGGATTCGTCCTCTTGCAAAAGTTGAAGCAGACTGGAGGATGGTTCAAGCTGGCTCTCAATTCCTTAACGATGTAGAAGGCAGATATGCAGTAGTGGAGCTTGAGTGTGGTATGGAGCATCAAAAAATGCTCCCTGTTCTTGTCAGGTCTGCCTCAGTTCACGATTGTCACTGATCATAGTCTCTTAATTCCAATTCTCAACACACGTCATCTAGATGAGATTGAGAATCCACGGAGTGGCTTCGTATTCGCATCTTGTCCTTTATTTTTACTGCACAGTGGCTTAAAGGGACAAAGAATAAAGCTGCAGATGCCCTTTCTCGGCATCCACACATTATACCTGGGGACGAGGACAACTTAACAGAGATGGAGTGGACATATTTGCAGGAATCAGTCACATAGCACCCTCAATTTCCCAACAATGAAATTCCACGCTAACTCCACAAGAGCAGGATAGTATCAGAATTCGGGAAGTGTGAGAACATTCAGGAAAAGTTGATACTTATCAACACCTAAAGCATGTGATATCCAGAGGGTTTCCTAACCAACGAGGCCAACTTGGGATGAATCAGGACATTGAAAACTTTGTTGCAGGTTGCCGTCCATAGAGTAATGGGAAGGCTGAAGCGACAGTGAAGTCAATGAAAAAACTTATCTCATCAGCTTGGACTAGTTGTGGAGTCAACTGGAATAGTCTGTCATGCTCTTAATATCGTAATACTCCATGCAGAAAGGACAATCTTTCTCCTGCTCAGAAGTTATTTGGACATCCTGTTCAAGATACACTACCAGCCCATCGCAGAGCATTTGAACCAGAATGGCACAAGCCTGTCTCAGGCATTGAGGATGATACCTTGTCCACTCAAAAGAAAATGGAGCTCGCATACAACCAGCACGCACATGACCTCTCTGAGCTACATGTGGGCAATCATGTAGCAATACAGAACCCCATATCTAAGCTGTCGGACATCTATGGAGTCATTACTGCTGTAGGGCCATATCGGAGATACTTTGTCAAAACTCAGAACGGCAGAGTGATGATTAGAAACAGACGATTCCTAAGGAAAAGAATGCCCACATCTATTTTTGGTCCTGGTCCTGCAACAGTATCTTGAGGCTCAGACAACCGTACATTTCCAGACATGCCATCTACATCCGCTGACAGCTTGACTCACTCCCACTCTACTATACAAACTGGCCCTCGCAAGTCAACACGAAACAAAAAACCGTCCTGAATACTTAATTGAAGACCCCACATGGCTACTCAGCTCCTCTATTTCATTAACAGAGGAGCTTGTTGGGGAGGCGTGAGATAGTGACTGACACTTAAACTCTGAACTTTGGACACTATCATTGTTGTGTGCAGTCACGTGATTGTTCTTGATATCAATTGTCACTGGATTAAAAACAACAAAAACAGTGGGTTTATGCAGAGAAAGTGTTTTTGTTTTTGTTTTTCCATACGACGATTGATTATATCCAATACATTTTCCAATTCCTTTGCTTAATAATATCTCATGAAAGATATATTCTTCATATAAGTATATGATTATTTTATTACAATCCTTAGTTAATGCTCCATAAATTCTGATCAGTCACTGTGGGGATTTGGCCTCCCCCTGCCTCGTTGAGTTGAGTAAGAAATGTCAGCTTCCCAATCCCAAGGAGTGCTGCCACCAGAGTTCTGTCCCTGCCACTAGCCTTAGTGGGAAAAAAAAAAAAATTGGAGATTGTTTCCCTTATAATGTAGCTATATTGTATGAGAACAAGCAAGACTGGAGTTACCAATTATGGAATCAACAATAGAAGAAAAATTAAATTTTAAAAATCAATTGACGGGGACACAATTTATAAAATATAGTATGAATGAATGAAACTTTGAGACTTTGGGACTAAGCAAAGGCTGGAACAAAGTGTTCGTTCAAATTCACATAGATCCTCATGCTGTACAGTCATTGAAACCAATGTAATCACTATTGTATTAATAGTAGTTGTGATAGCTGTCACTAAAGCTACTGAAATGTGATTCTTGCAGCCTGCCAATGTTGGAGTAATCCACTTTTCTGGTGGGCGGGCCACATTCCTCATAGAGATTCTCCATTGCTGATGTGTATGCCACATTTGCTTCTGTGAGAATTCTGTCATTGTAAGGAGAGGAGTATTCTTCATCATTGTCTGTCATGATGACAGAAGACTTGTCTATATATAAAGAAACATTGCATAGTAAAACATCATACACATTCCCAACAGAGCTAAGCTAGAGGGTGAAAATACTAAATTGAAAGTATACAGAGGAAACCTTGTGCTTTCATTATTATAAACACCTATGGTGGTGTATATGTAATAAAATGTAATAATGGATTGTATCATTTAACTATTCCAGTTATATACTTGATGTATATTTATACCAAATCTGTATAGCTATTGATTGCTTATCTCATAGCTTTCAGAATTCTAGGTATTTGAACCTGGTAAAAGTGTAGAAGATTCTTAAGTTGTTGCAATTCACATTCACTTTTCCAATATGTTAGATTCAGTACTACGTACCATTTTCTAAAAGCAGGTTCTCAGAGTGATGGGAAGAGTCACCATCAGTAGCCACAACCTGTTTGTGCTTAATCTTCATGTACATCATAAGTACTAGGATTATCGCCCCCAATACAATCACTATAATGGACACAAGAACTCCAATTCCAACATATATATATAGCCGGTTTGAAGATAAAACTCTTGTGGAATCCTCAAAAAAAGTGGAGAACTGAGTTCTTGATAATGAGGTACTTTCATGGACAGGGGGAGTAGACAGGCTTGCTGATTCTGTTGTCACTTCAAATAAAGGAATACAACATAAAAATAAGTGTATGAAATGATATTTTTGGATAAGTCATTTAGAGATTTTCTCAATTTGTACAACTATCGGAAATATCAATTTAAATTGATCTATACCCAATGATAATCATTTTTCTAACTTGCTGAAACATGATGTAATGATTTATCACAATTTTTGTCCATTTACTTCGTATTTTTTGATGAAAGCAAACCCCAAATGGATGTTAAAAAGCTATCACATACAATACATTAGATGTCCTTTCCTTCTTTGTTCTCCAGTCAGAGTAAACCTGATCTGCCTCATTGCGGGAACAGTTTTGATATTCGTTAGTTGACCATGCACTCTCCTATGGCTAGAGCACCAACAGGCTAATAGTTGCTACAGTTGTAATTTATTCATTTAATGTATCTTAAGTCATCTAGGATCTAAATACTAATTAAGCAGACTAATTGAAGGATGACTACAATTTATCTGAATGCGTTGACATAATTTTTAGTGTAAATATAATAACTTACGAACTGATAGTTGTAGTGATATAAAGTTATTTATCAAGTACTCTTGTCCATCTACACTCCCAAATCCAAATGCAATCACTTGAAAAGATAATATAGAGTTGAAGTCTCCAAATGAAGCATTAGAGCAGCACAAAGAATCAAGATTTCCACATAAATTAACAGTTCCAATAAGCCCTGTGTATGGAGGAGGACGTGACAATTGGGTAGTATTAGTAATCAGCCGATATCTAATTTGAGTTAGGTTAGAGTCAGCCTCCAAGAAGCAAAGTTGAAGAGTTCTTATTGCCCCTCCTCTACATTGCTGTCCTGTGATATTTACAATTAGGATTGGACCAGGCATTACTATTAGAGAAGACTGGTTATAATCGCAAGTAACTGTTTGGAACTGTCCACTGGATAGAGCTGTGAGAGGTTATTAATGGCATAGCTCACTTTAAGATTTACAAGTAAGAGTCAGAAGGAACTCACAGCATAGAAAGTACATGACTAGAATCAATAATCGCAAGAGACTACTCTCTGCCATCTTTAGCTGTATCGAGTTTGGAATGATATACCGACTGTTAGCTATACTACTCTATACAGTCTTTTTTAGGAAAGTCTTATACGTTTTTGGAAATGGAAAATGGAATAGAAGAGTGGAACTTGTAGAGTTGTACCTATTAGGTCATGTGGTTGGAGTAATGGTTGAGAGCATGGATATGTATGGCTACACAGTGGATACAACTACAACCATTTGTTGCTGTTGCTGCTGTTGATTAAATTAGTGGATTCTGCTGGAAGTGGAACTTTTTTTCCTTCTTTTCCTTTCCATATAAATGTTAAACACAATTATATGCATGGATAAATTGTGGGAATTGAGAAGTGGGCCTGTGAGGGAATTCTAAAGAAAGGCTGGGAAGCAAGCTATTGTCATCACCTGAACACAAGTACTGACAATTTTGGAATTGAAATACTGGAGTATTATTTAGGAAACTATACAGACTGAATTATGTTCGTGTGTACAATAAAATTAAAACGACAATAATAATGGATTTAAGCTATAGGGAAAGTGTTCAGTTTTTTTTTTCTTCAGTATATATATTTTTTGAAATTGTGACCAGTCAGGGATAATTACTGAAAGTTGTAGTAAAATCAAAGCATAAAAACAAAATCCTAGACATTATTCATTTAAATAGCTATAATGTACAAGATCAAGTAAGACTGAACTTTTTATTACTAATGATGGAATTAGCAATTTGAAACAAATACCCAAATATAATCATACTCTCAAACTGGGACAAAATATTTAATCAGAATGAGTAAACTGTTGAAACTTTGTGGCCAAGCAATGATAATAATGGGACAAAGAGTTAGCATTCAAATTCATGTAGATCTCAAGCAATCCTATTATTGAAATTAATAATCTAATCACTAATTGCATTAGCTAATAGTAGTTGTGACTGCTGTCGCTGAAGCTACTACAATATGATGCTTGCAGCCTATCAATGCAGGAGGAATCCACGTTTATGGTGGGCGGGCCACATTCGTCGTACATGTTCTCCATTGCTGACATATATGCTGCATTTGCTTCTGTGGGAATTCCGTCTCTGACAGTGGAGGAGTATTCTTCATTATTGTCTGCAGTGGTAACAGAAGACTTGTAAATAACGAGACATTGAGTTTATATTTGGTAAAACTAGTCTAAACATCACACACACATACACAAATACACATGGACACATAAACATTGCATGAATAGGCCTTGATAAATTATTCTGGAATACTTTTTAGAATAATAGGTAACCAAAACATAATCGACAAAATGTACTCAATTGCTGCCCAACTCTCTGGAACTGATCCAAATCTAGTGTTGAACCAGTTTATAGTAACTTTCAAGCAAAATTTGATGAGAATAAAGATGTGTTGATAAAGACCTCAAGCCTACTCTACTATCTTTTAAATCAGTTCAATCTCACCATTGAAGGTACTTGAGATCAGACCTGTGGCTTCTGATCTTGAAAGATTATGTGCATTAATTGGAGAAATTGCTGATGTTAATATAAGTATGTGGTTGCCTCTGAGAATTTGACTGATAATAAATTTATTCAATGGTGGAGTTGCGTGAGATTAATTACCCTAACTGGGTTCAGACATGTCGGCTAATACTAGTCCATTAGACTGACACACTTTTTCTTCACAACAAGCACCATACCGATTCCAAGGGCTCTGACTTGCTAATTAACTAAATGTTGTGTCTTTTTTAGAAAACAATAACAAAGGTTTTTTAAAAAGAATAATAGGTCGTCTAAATATTTTATGAATGCAAGAATAGAATAATAGGCAGGAAAAAATAGTACAAACTTGGCAAGAATAAAAAGAGGACAAAACTGAAGGGTAAAATTTAATAGTACCCTGTTATATATAGCTCATCTTTAGCCATATCTTATTTCAGGCATATTTATTCTTAAACCGATGCTGCTTGCATATCCATAAAGTTCAGAACTTTATAGATTCTGGATTCAGGTAGCTAATAGTGTGGATGGTTTTTCTAAAATTGTTGTTATTTACATTTACTTTTACAATGTGCTATTATATTTGGTATTGTACTACTACATACCATTTGCTAAAGGTGGGGCTTGAGTGATGACCTGTTTGGGTTTTTTCTTCATGTACATCATCAGTACTAGAATTATCATCCCCAATAAAATCACTACTACAAATACAAGTACTCCAATTGCAACAAATACAGATAGCTGGCTTGAAGAAGAAACTCTTAATGTTGGTGTTGATACTTCCAAGAGATTATAGGACTGAGTTTTTGGTGAAGAGATACTGTTATAGACAGACAGAGTTTTTGGTGAAGAGATACTGTTATAGACAGACTGAGTTTTTGGTGAAGAGATACTGTTATAGACAGACAGAGTTTTTGGTGAAGAGATACTGTTATAGACAGACTGTGTTTTTGGTGAAGAGATACTGTTATAGACAGACTGAGTTTTTGGTGAAGAGATACTGTTATAGACAGACGGAGTAGTTTGGTTTCCTATTTCAGAGAAGAAAATACTACATAATAATATCCCTATGATAATAAGCTATTGACAATTTCAAACTATAGCCAATGATGATCAACTTTTCTGATCAATGTATGTTTGTTGGCAAGTGCCACGGTGTATTTTGTACATAATCCCTTTCCTATCTGAGATAGATATCCTTGGCATGGACTAGGAGTGTGCTCAGTGCATGTACTGTGCTGTGTGATTTGAAGGAGGTTCGATGCTCAGATCAGAAAGGGTTTGTGTACAAAATACGTTGTGGCACTTGCCAACAAACATATATTGGGCAAACATGTCATACACTCCATAGAATGAAAGAACACAAGAGAGCAGTTTTTCAGATGGCACCTATTTCATTTTAGTAGTTACAGAACATGCAATCAAGAACAATCATGTCATAGACTGAGGCACTGCTGAAGTTATAGACTCACATAGCAATCAATACCAGATATGCTATTTAGAGTATTGGTACATCAGAAATAAGAAGAGTTCTATGAATAGAGATGAAGGATTACTACCACCAGTATACAACTACCTCATTCTTAGAAATAACAACTCTGTATCCTAAGGCTCATTTTATCCTAAGGCTTCTTTCCACATAATGATGTTTAATGCATGTTTGTTTATCTTTATCGCCCTCAGGCTCCTTGTAACTTCAATCATTTTTATATACTGATGAGGGCCACTGTATAATGTGCCGAAATGTCTATATTATAAAATTTATGGCTATGTGAAGTTAAAAACAAAAGATTTGTTTAAATTTTCTTTGGTCAACTATAAACTTCTATGGTTGGAGTACTAAGGTGCTAATAGTTGTAAAAATCCTAAAGTCAAGCAGAATAATTTTTAGACTCATCAATGACCAATCAATTAATCAATCCTTACTTAATTAATCAAGCAGATTAATTAAGGATGGCTAAAATTTCTCAAATTTATTAGAATGTAGTAAAATAATTTTCAATGTAAATATTACAACTTACGATGAAGAACTGACAGTTGTAACGATTGAAAATTATTTATCAAGTACTCTCGTCTGTCTATACTTGCAAATGCAAATGCAATAGTTTGAAAAAATGTTATGGAGTTGAAGTCTCCAATTGAAGCTGTAGAGCAGCATAAAGAATTAAGACTTCCACATAAAGTGACAGTTCCAATAAACCCTGTGTATGGAGGAGGAAATGACAATTGGGTAATATTAGTAATGAGTCGATATCTAATTTGAGTTGGGATAGAGTCAGCCTCCAGGAAGCACAATCGAACAGTTCTTATTGCTCCTCCTCTACATGGCTGTCCTGTGATATTTATGAATAAGAGCTGACCAGGTAATATAGAAGACCGGTTGTAATCACAAGTAACTATTTGGAACTGCCCACTGGATAGAGCTGTGGGAGGTTATAATGGCATAGCTCACTTTAAGATTTATAAGTAAGAGTCAAAAGGAACTCACAGCATAGAAAGTACACGACTAGAATCAATAATCGCAAGAGACAACTCTCTGCCATCTTTAGCTGTAGAAGACTGGAATTTCTGGAGTCGTAGATATTAGGTCATGCGGTTAGAGTTTATGGTTGAGAGCATGTGTTTATGGCTACACAGTGGAAAAAACAACCATTTCCTGTTGCTACTGTTGATTAAATCAAGCTATTCTGCTAAAAGTGAAAGCTAGTTTTCCTTTTGTGATATGAACATGATAAACAGTACAAATGATACATGAATGGCTAAATGATTGCAAGTGAAGTGAGTCTGTGAAGGAATTCTTTAGCACCAGAAAAAGCAAAACTGGGAAGCAAACTATTGTCATCACTGGAACACAAGTGCTGACAATATAGCATCAAAATAATTGAGTATTATTTAGGAAATTGTACAGACTGAATTATATTTGTGTGCACAATGACACAATATAACTGATTTATGTAAAGATAGTGTTTAATTTTCTTCTGTATGAAACACACAACTGATTTTATTTTTTCAATACATTTGTCAATTTATTTGCAGAATAATATCTCATTAGAGATATAGATCATATACTGAGCATATAGCTACTTTTTTTTTTATTCAAATAAGTGTGTGAAATTTTTCTATAGTACTTTTTTCCCCTTTCTTTTTTCCCTCTCTTTTTCTTTTACAACAAGGACATAAATATTTAGAAATGTGGTTATAAGGTAGATCTTCATTACTTGATTAAAGCAGCTGGGTTTGTGTTGGCCACCTTGTTATTGTACTCCCAAAAATGAAAAAGTATGAAATACTGGGTGAGCTGTCAGCTCAGGCTCAAAGTGAGCAAGTCATCTAGAAAATTATGCTAAACAGTTTCTCAAACTTTTTTCAGCTGTAACTGAGCATGTTTGTCCATTCTTTGAACATTTTTACAGGGTGTTCAAAGTTTTCACTGAAAGAGTTGCTAGCAATATAGTAAATCCTCTATATTGAGTAATTCAGTATAACAGTAAGAGAGAGTGATTCTTTTATACTTAT
>WLWI01005769.1_pt1 | contig 10281 bp, 3 predicted proteins | sample 6701501 | NCBI WGS metagenome assembly WLWI01 (sample SAMN12718690, study PRJNA515312) | sponge metagenome | isolation source: marine sponge | host: Mycale hentscheli | place: New Zealand: South Island, Marlborough, Capsize Point | collected 2014-11-01
CCTCGATGGGAATGAATATCATAAACAATTATGTTATTCATCCAGCATATGATGCCAGCATCTATTTGCAAAACTCATTACCGTTACTGCCAATTCTACTGGAAAATATTAATCTGAGATATCCCTTGAAATGGTGTAAAGAACCTCATACTATTTCACAATGATTGATATAATTTAATTTGCAGCATTGTGGCATCGAGACACAGACCCACGAGGCTGATTCCGGGTATGTTTTACTAGATAAATTCAATTGCTGTCTCCAGATTGAGGCTTCAAGCGTCGTAATGTGCTGTAGCTATATAGCTTTGGTCTGTATTTTTTATATTTAAAAAAATAGTGTATATTAGATAATCAGCATAATTATGATTTTACGGTATTCTGAGTTTATTTCTAAAAAACTAACTAGTTTACCCTTAGATATAATATATTACCCGATCTGAATCTGTATCTTACTTTTGGATATAGACAAAATTCTTATAGAAAATATTGAGGTACACAAACCAGATTCTTTTTTATACTATTGCTGCTATTTTCAAGAATGTAATTAAGTTATTAAATAAAAAGAATGTTTATAATAATATAAAACAAAGCAAAACAAATGATTGTTCAGAATGTATGTAATTAATATAGAAAGTTGACACTTTTATCTACACCTCATTATTAAAAAAATAATAATAATATGAACATTATATAGCAGGCAGCAATGCAGCTCATAATTGTACCAAGATTCACAATAGTAAGAATTTGATGTTACCTTCACATAGTACACTGTTTATCTTCCTTTTACTACCATCGATAACATAATTTCTGTTTGTTTCAGTATCCTAGTAGTAAAAATAACCTTTCTTTCACTATTATTAAGTCAAATAACATTTTGAGGAAGTGATGAGTAAATACACAGTCTGCCTTCAATTCTGAAGAATATCTACTTAATACTCCTTGTGTGTGTAAAACTTTCAATATTATTATGAGTGTTGGTATACATGTGCATAATTATAACTGCACAAGATAGTTCACCCCTGAAGAGGACTTCAACAAAAAGTCGAAACATCGGGCTAAGTTTTAATTAACAATATTATTGGCTGTTAGAACGAGAACATTTGCGTATTATTATAAATTAGAGGATGATTCAAAGTCTGTAATAGTAAGGTTTTTTATTGAAGTTCAAGAACTGAATAAATATAACCAGGAATGAAAATATAACTAAGTAATGATGGGAGATTACTACCAGTGCTAACTAAGGCTTTCTGCATTACAGGAGGTACTTTAACTATTTTATTCTTGCAAAGTACATTTTGCAATTTTGTGGTACGAATGAATTATTTTAGTCAGTGAAAGTAACTTAAAGTTACGAGTGATTTCTATTAAAACTAATCAGTAATTTTAACAATTATTAGTGTAGCTACCCAATGTATTTTACCAATATCAAATTGTTTTAAAAAATTATAAGTGCTATATGCACATACACACATACAAACATAAGTTCAACAGTTAAATATTGTTTAAATGTGGGGAGTATCTCACCACATATATTACAAAGAAATGGTGAACTTAACAACTTTTCTACCTATCTATTTACACATCTATCTATTTGCATATATCTAAATCTATTTATATGTATGTATGTATGTGTGTACAAGCATGTATGTATGTATGAACATAATGTGTATGTGTGTATGTATGTATGTAAGTATGTATGTATGTATGTATGTATGTATCTATGTATGTATGTATGTATTGAGCAAGAGAGATACTATTAGTGGTGGATAATGCAAAATTTGGTATATGTTAATATTGCACGAGCAAAGTGAAATTTGTATGAATGGTACATATGCTCCTTAAATGCACGTAGGTGCCTTTTTCAAAATTTATCCAGCTCCCATCATAAACTGCTTAAAAACAGTTGTATTTACACTGAATTTTCAATGCATGTCCAGCTATTTAGCTATGTTGCTTCAAATTTTTCGAGGAACTTGATTCATAATGCAAATCTTTCACCAAAAAACACATTTTTTACTCTTCTATTTAAAAAACGTGAAATTGAAGTTAACGTAACTGTCTTATACCACTATACATGTATTGGGTACCTTAACCACAGGTGGAATCTCAAAACCAACTTATTTTTTTCTGACACTGCTATGTATAAAAATTGAGATATCTACGTACAATCCATACATACATACATACATATATATATTTATAGCCCGTTACCCGAGCGACCCAGCTTGTCGTTAAGAACTATAAATCTGATACAGTCTGGTATGCTCGTAAGAAAATATACTAGCGGGGAAAAGTCTGACATAGTTCTTAGCAACCATAATTATGGTGGAAGGCAGATCAAAGCAAAATAGAATAATGAAGAGTTTGGGTACTTTAATACAATTACTAAGATAGCTAACGCTATACTTTACTCGTTGTTTATGTTTGGGCTATAAAATAGTTATAAACCAAAATCATTAGGTTTGTATTTCGATTTATAAATCCTCGCCACTCGGGCTGCGCCCTCGTGTCTCGGAGTTTATAAATCGCATACAAACCTCAATTTTGGTTTATAACTATAACATATATAGTACTTATTACATGAGTCAGTGCTATAAGTTGCAAAATATTTCACTTAGCAGGCTAATTATTTTCATTAAGCCAGAGGTGAGTGAAAATAAAGCCTGAGAGTGAAATATCTAGCCATATCACTTTGAAGAGTGTAATAAGTAGTTTATTCCATGCTAGATATCTTCACTCTGTAGTTTGTTGGTAACTCTTGGTGTAAAGTTGGCCGTACAGCTCTCTAGGGGCTCCACATACCCCCAGCCAGGTACCACAGCATCAATGCCTATGGAGTTAATAAATCTCACCAAAAATTGTACATTATTGCTAGAATAAATTGGATGCTGTGGTAGAAAAAAAAATATATTTTTAAATTAATAAATATATAAAGTTTCCAGGAGCACCTGGAATAATTTTTAATATTTGGCGGTCTTATTGGTCAGGGTGTCCATTTTTTGTCAGCATCAAAGTGAAGTGATTTCTGCTAAGTCAGCAGTTATCTTGGAGTGTGTTATATGTATAGTGTGAGAATGTAAGTATATATGTGTGTTTGTTTTTTTTGTTGCAGTATAGGTGCATGGCCTTCATGCAGGTGTTCATTTAGGGGGGGACATGGGGCACTCGCCCCCCCCCTTGAAATATTCTTAAAAATTCACAGCTTCATGAATATGATTAAACTTGATATGGCATTTTGATAAGAATGTGTGTGTTCATGAATCTAATTACTAAATCACAAGACAGTTAGGCTTTTCTACAATACTGATCAGAGTATGTAGTATCATTTTTTCACACCACCGGCATGTAGGGATTTAATGATTCTGCACAGTACAAGGAAAGAGAACATCGTAATAGTATAATGCAAAATATTAATAATAATTATGATATTGTTGTGTATTCTCTTATATTAATCATTCATCATCCACTATAACTACAATTACAATAATGCTATAGCTAATTGATCACAATAATTATTGAGATTAGTCAATACATTTAAGCCACACTCACTTTTAATAGGCGAATGCCTCCCCTATAGCCACACCCACTTCCTGGCTTGACCAACTAAAAGTTGCTTCCTATGGCTCTGTGTACCTGGTAACTATTCAAACTAAATTGCTATTTGTTGCAGACCAACTAAATAGGATTTGAAGGAAAACCTGATCCTAATTAAGGGTGCTGGGACATAGCAACGTGCGGGCGCCGATTACCCTGCAAAAACCACAAAAATGTGGTACTCATTTCTACTGCCAGCCTGGTCGCTAACAAGGACCCAACAGCCGAGCTTTGGCGTGGTTAGGGCACTCACAGTCATTGCATTACTCATTAGGCATGTGTATAAAAGCTCTTTTTTGTGTGCGTGAAAACTAGAACAAGGCGTTGCTAATAACAAGTTAATTTATATTTAATATCAGGTTTTCTCAATTTTGACAGCCAATGTATGTTCTATTATAACGACGTTTATTTCTTGCCGAAGTCCAGGGTCAATGAGGTTGAAATTTATATTTAGAACTCCAAAATATCAAGTCAAGTTTTAATTATATGATGTTTAATTATAACATAACATTTCGGTTTCAAGAAGCCTCCATCAGTTGTGAGATGGTACAATCACAGTTTTCACAATTGTACAATCTCACGACTAATGGAAGCTTCTCGAAGCCGAAATGTCTTTTTATAATAAAACTTTATTACTACTACGATAAGCTCAAATAAATGGATTATAATATTCATTGATAAGTATTAACGTATTAGATAAAAATATATTTGTATACTATTATTCAATCAACATCTACCATTCACTTTAACGTTAAATCTGTCAGTGGTACCTTTGATAAGAACTAAATATTTAACATGGCACATCTTGTATGAAACTGAAAAGATTAATCTTACATTGAATTTAACTATAATTGTGGGGAAGTCTCTGAATAAGGTGCCAATACTCTGGGGCATTAATCATCCCCTCCCTAGAAAGCGAAGAGAACTTCACCACCTAAAAAACTAATAGAATCTACTTTCTTAATCTAGTCCTACTCATAATATTGTAAGGGCAGTGGTCTCTTATATTGGGGTGACTGCTGGCATACATATTGATGCAGTGGCTTAGGAAAGGTGTTCGGGGATTTTTATAAATTTGGGGCCCAATTTAACTAAGTGATTCCTCACATAAACACTTTTAAACTACACAAAACACATTTATTGGTTCAGTTACTCAAGTAAAATCTTACTTCATTAATTAGATATCTAACCTAGTTGGGTAGGCTCTGCTAGAGTATAAGGTAGCTGTAAAAACCAAAACTGGGTAAGCCTGCTATAATAATGAGCTTGGCAATACAGCCTTGAGAGAACACTATGAGATAACTGAGTTATCTCACAGGTCACTGTACCTAAAGATAACATTGTGAGGATATCTAGTGTGGAATAAACCATTTATCACACTCAGGCAGAGTGATATGGCTATATATTTCTCCTTTGGTGCTTCATTATTATTAGAATCATTATAATAATTTAATAATTAGTGGATACCATTAATAAATACTTTTTGGGCCTCTCAAAGATAAAACAATATATTTTTACCACCAGGTTATGTAGTATAAAAAACAAAAAAACACACAATTGCATTCATGTATATGACATGATCTTTCAACCTCTCATGATTATCCTTACTGGTGTTTACAACTCTCAACTGAATATTCATATGTGCTATCAGTGTCTATTTTATTCATAGTCCATTATAAATACATACTACTATTGATGTGTTGATTACAAGTGGCAAGTGAGCCAGTGCACAAGTAATTCAGGCTACTAGGCAATACACTTTAAAATCTGATATGACTTGTTTTTTTGCCATTGCAAATCAGTTAGTTTGCCTTGATGTTCTAACTTCTAGTATTTGCCTAGTTTATATGCATTAGAACCTGTTGCATAGTGCACATAGATAAGGTAAACGGTGTAGTATCTTGCCACAGCCACTAATTTGAATAGAAAATAGATTCCAGTGAAACTGCAAGACCTAACTGCACCCGGCAACATTCAGATCTTACAAGAAACAGCCTAATTCAAAGGAATTTATGTCTATATCTATAGCTAAATTACAATTGAGGATACACTAATAGGAATATAGTAACTTACAGAGAATTCTATCATTGTAGGCTTAACCTGAGCTTACAATGAACTTAGTAGGTACTGTTAACTGGAACGTACATTACTCTAGCTAATATTGTCTTTAAAAGACAAGCCAAAATGTCTTTGTTTGTATTGTTTTGTTTTAATTACCCCGAACTGTAAACATAAAGAATTGGTTTCACAACTCATTCTCTTAGTCATGTTGTTTCTAAGGTAAGTCAACAGCTCTGAAGAATGAGGTGTGGATAGTGTGATATAGCGCATGAATTCCATATTGTTTTCTTTATGAAAGTCCCTATGTTACTGTTCAATAGTGTGTGAGGCTTTGCAGGATATTAAAAAGAAAGGAAACTAAATAGGTGTAGAAATAATTTTTTTAATTGGGAAGGGTACAACATGACTAGTGTTGCGATGGCTATCCCGTGTTAATTGAGAGACAACTACTACCAGGTAGAAGCTGCCACCAGAGGCAATCTCGACCAAATTGGACTAGGAGGGGTTGTGGTTATGAGGGCCGCCAGTATCTCTCTAATCCGGTACCGAAGGCTAGTAATTCGCCTTGAGGCTATTCAATTAAGTTTTATTTTAATTAAAAACCGGCTTATGAATTACAGAACTAAAGACTAACTGATGGGGTGAGCTGATGGCCAGTATATATATAGAAAACCAGTCAACACACCCACATCCTAGGTGAGCATGATACAGGAGAAATATCTCTGAATGCTGGCTGAATTTGATTGGTTGGAATTATTATGTAGGGTGACCATAAATGGTAAAGCTAGGGTGCATGAAGTGTGAAAAGGAGTAAATGAAATAATTAGGTAAAACAAGAGATGAACGATCAATAAATAAAAGAAAAATAAACATATCAGTCTTACAGCAAAGGAAAAATAACATTCTGGTATGGTTCATTCTGGCCTGGCTTGTGTGGCTGGAGATGAAATATCTGTGGTCTCCACCACAACTAGCACCAAGATGTACTTGAGGGAGTCATATTTTCATGCAAGGATGTGCTAGCATATTGAATATAATTAAAGAACTCCTATCATCACAACACAGTTTTTGTGTTTTTATGTTTTTAAATGAGTTCACATGACAAATGACCTCTTTAGATTGTGACCCAAAAATATTCCCTTCCTCGTTTACGTGCTATATAATTATGAACTATATTCATAGTTAGTGAACACTAAACCTCAACATAGTCATAGGTAATTCACATGGAGCCACAAATGATCAGATATTATTCCTAAGTAACAATACAATTATACTCTAACTCGTGTGATAGGATACAAAATGGTAGGACAGTCATTGACTTCATCCACTATGGGCATTAATACCAAGTGTGTGTGTGTGTGTGTGTGTGTGTGTGTGTGTGTGTGTGTATGTGTGTGTGTATGTGTGTGTGTGTATGTGTGTGTGTGTGTGTGTGCAGTGTGCACTATGTGTGTACTGAGTATGTGTGTAAATGTACGATGCATAGTGCTTGCACATCAGTTATACAACTCATGCGAATATCAAAGAAAATGACTGTAAAAATTTATCAAAACAATCACACACAAATTCAAACTTATATTATAAACAGTTGATATCCTGGCCAGAGTTTGTAATTATAATGGTATATTAACTTTTTTTTTAACAAATGATAGAAAGAGATCTGCTCAGGCACAGACAAAAATGTTATAAGGATGAGGCAGGTAGGGGGAGAGAGGGTGGAGAAGAGAATGTACAAAGCTTTTCTAATCTCTTCATTAGTTTCAATAATACTACCTATCTATTGGAAATCTAATAAAGGTGAGGTGTAATTAGTTTTCTGCTTCACCTTCAAGCCCTGCCATCACTGCTAAATATTCACATGCTATTGTATTGATTTTACTTTATAGCGAGGCAAAATTTACCAGAAAGAAAAGGAATCAATTAATTTTGGTATTAAATATGTAAGAGGATGAATATTCATTTACATAATGTTTGTTGGGAAGTTAAGAAAAGTCAGCCAGACCAATTTATATTTATATATGTAAGGTACACATGTTAGTAAAAATTTCAGGTTTCAAGAGACCAGCAAGTGTGTTTCACATTATTCCAAGGACAATAAAGCCAGTTAGAGTATTATCTGCGGCATCTGTTGGGTTTACCACAACCACTTGAACTAAGCACACTTCACCACCTAAAGAATGGCCAGCCAGCAAGTGGGTGTAGTTAGGAGTACCTTAATAGCTATTACCTTTCACAGCACATGTATTTGAATGAAATCTGCATTTAGTATCACTGCGCAACATGCAAATTATTTCACTTTTTGTTATGAGACATGCATGAATATTTCATGCTCAGTACTACATGAACATGACTGCAGGCTGGAAAATTCAAGAAAAATGCACACACTAGAATCGAAAAGGATACAAAGATATAATCACTGCTGGAGCATGGTCAATAAAAGAATTGAAGAGGAGATGGTTGAAAGCTTTCTTGTATAAATAACCTTGGGAGTTTAGCCAGTGAAGGGTTAGTGGAAGGCTGATGAGAGAAAAGCTGTTTGTGTCATGAAAACATGGCTCAATGCGCATGTGGACAATTCCTGGAGTTGCCAAAAACATACTAATAAGCCTAAGACAGAGTCATACTAGAAAAGCCAAGAAGCTTTGGAATGAGGCTATCATGCTCGAATTGTGGGAACATTGGTCACAAGGATACTGACTTCAGACAGACAAAAACACCATCTTTTTTTTTTCGCCCATTAAACTCGTTTACTGTTACTATTGTTGGCCTATTTAGAGCTATCTGATGGTATTGTTGTGATGTAAGTGGTACCAAACCAACACCAAAAATACCAAAAACCACAAACTGGCCCATCTACTAGTTGATAGGGCTAAGTTGTCCCTTGTTTACTGTAGTAGTGGCTGTCCAAGCTCACATACAAAGTTTGGCCCAAACCTACATAGAAAGAAATTAAGGAAAAACAAGTACTGAACATTTGTAGATCTGTTGGCTCCAGCTTGAGTAAACACACCCACCTAGTTTGTTGTTCTTACTACACCCATGTACAGATTTGATAATGTGACCCCTTGAAATTTAGAGCAGGAGTTAGAGTAAATTTGTATGTAACATAATAGTAGACCAAAAAAAATTTTTTTTCACTTCAGCCGGTACACGTTTGTTTCTGGTAAAAAACTGCGCTCCTTTTAGAGGTGCTTAATTGTCCTCATATCAGTGTGAATAAAAATAAGTCACAACCAAAGATCTCTCAACTATCATGAATAAGCCTCATTTTATTTATTTCCGATCACGTTACTGATGAAATGTCAAACCCACACCCGCAAGCTCAGTTGATATGGACACACCCACATCATTCTATGTGTCGTAGCATACAAGTGAAAAATAAAAAGAATCATGGCTATGAATGAACAGTTTCTTTTGATATTCATCATCACTGCATCAGTGACTCGCTATGGTGAGTTAGCTATGACTATAACTAACCAATTCCCAAAGAGTTAGATATTGATCATGAGAAAAATAGTTTATACGTAACTCATATATTAATGAGTATACTCAGATAGACATAGTTAGCAATAGTGGGTGAGTTGAGTGAGATAATCTAATGTTTCTTAGCTACTCCAACTAAGACACACAGCTATCTTCATAGGTTGTACTGCCATCATAATCTCATCAGGTAAGTGTAGGGGGTTGTTTGGTTAAATGGTAGTCAGGCAGGAGGTGAGGGAGTTCTCTGACCTTCAGAATCCTCCTTGATATCCCAACTAAACAATTACCCACTATGTACCAAGATAGATATTAACACAATGAGTTTTAGATACTAATAATATAAGGTAACTACAGAAACTAAAAACAATGTTGTTAAGAGTAGTGAGCATGTCAACCTTTAGGCATGTTAACCCTTAGGCTATATAATGGGCAGCGGCCCCTAACCTACAGGAAACAGTGCGCATTATAATGATGATAATATGAATGTGTATGAGGTGTATGAGAGTTATGTCTTAGGCGCTTAGGCCTTGATTGAAGCTTGAACAGTAAGTATTTCTCTGCCTTTGAGCTACATCACCCAAGTCCAATATTTAGTCCCCCCCCCCCACATATCTATCTATTGCACACTCAGGTGGATTGAAGCCATTCCAACTCTGCACATTTCCTTTTACGGGCATCTCTGGTAGGTCAGCTTGGCTGCAAGAGACAGACATTTCATGGTAGTCAGGCAGGAGGTGAGGGAGTTCTCTGACCTTCAGAATCCTCCTTGATATCCCAACTAAATAATTACCCACTATGTACCAAGATAGATATTAACACAATGAGTTTTAGATACTAATAATATAAGCTAGGTAACTACAGAAACTAAAAACAATGTTGTTAAGAGTAGTGAGCATGTCAACCTTTAGGCATGTTAACCCTTACTTAGGCTATATAATGGGCAGCTGCCCCTGACCTACAGGAAACAGTGTGCATTATAATGATGATAATATGAATGTGTATGAGAGAGGTGTATGAGAGTTATGTCTTAGGCGCTTAGGCCTTGATTGAAGCTTGAACAGTAAGTATTTCTCTGCCTTTGAGCTACATTACCCAAGTCCAATATTTAGCCCCCCCCCCCCCCACCCCCCCCCCCCCCCCCCC
>WLWI01005771.1_pt1 | contig 10281 bp, 2 predicted proteins | sample 6701501 | NCBI WGS metagenome assembly WLWI01 (sample SAMN12718690, study PRJNA515312) | sponge metagenome | isolation source: marine sponge | host: Mycale hentscheli | place: New Zealand: South Island, Marlborough, Capsize Point | collected 2014-11-01
GCCCCCAGTTGAACTGGCGATTTTATAAAAAAAAAAGAAGACAGTAAGTCAAACCGCAAAGTCTTGGTCGGCAAAGAAGCGGTTGTTTCAATGTGTTACGGAAGGCTACTGGGCTCAAGCAATTTTTTGCTGCTTCTACAAAGCTCTGGAGATGACTGGATCCATAAATGAAGCTGCTGTGAAGAAGGTAACTTTTTTTAAATTCGACGGAGAACTGATGTTTGTTTTTTTGCCGAGGAAGAAATAAACGCAACTGCTGTGAGGTACTGTCGACGCAGCCCTGGCTGAAAGCTATTTTAGATGCTTCTCCAACGCATTGGGCACCTGTGTATGCAATCTGAAGGTTCTAGCTATAAAGTAACTACTTTTAAAAATTCGGAGAAGCCAACCGGTCTTCACCCGCTTCAAAGCGGGATTGGGAACGAAAGGGTTGTGACCAATTTGAGTAAAAAATAATTATGTCTTCCCTCAACAACTTTAATATCTAGCTGTAAAATTATCCTTTAGTTTAAAACAATAGCACTGTGAGTCCTAATCATAGCTGACTTTTATTCACATTTATATTCTATGCTTTAGTATAGAGATTCACTTCATCATATCCAAATATTGATTATAATTCATATCTACTTCCTTAGCAAATAAGCTACACTGAACTGCTAGAGTAGTAAATTGATTGAATGCTAAAATGGAACTGTTTATAGCCAGACTGACTTATCAAACTCTGAACTTTAGAATTACATAAGTGTTTAGGAAAAACTAGAAATATAGCTTTATGGAAAGGTATTAATATGTTTATATACAGTCAGTGTTAGCTAATTAAGTTTTGATAATAGTTATGAGGTTACATAACAAAATTGTATGTGAACTATTGTACAGTATTAGTTCCCATGAAGGATCTGGATTTCCTAAAAATATTATGAAGGAATTATGTCAAAGCATTTCAAAAGCAGTAATAATTAATAGACCAACATCATGTGTATCATTTGTGTGCTATAAATTATAATAAATTACTAGCTCCGTAATAGCTAGAAAAACTTCTAAAAAGTTCCATTATAATAATTGCACAGAAAATTGTATTATGGATTTGATTTTGTACTGTATAGTCGTTTAATTTGATAATTGATTTGAATACAGCAGTGCATTCCACAGCCAAAATGCATGTAATTATATATGTATGCCTACCCAAGGCGAAATGTAAGTAGTTAGGACTTGAACTTCTTCCTTCCTACAAACTTGATAGTACCCTTCAAATAGATCCTTTTTAGATAATACTGGTCAGTGGTTAAGTTTTTATGAAATGTTATTATTATTAGTAATAATTTTAGCCTGAAAAGTGTCCATTGACAACCAAAACAAAATCGTAAATTAGTGTATAATGTATTGATAACTAGTTTGTTAACCTCTACAGCCTTGTAAATTTTTTGTTAATTCTAATTACCAAGACAATGTACCGATATTGTTATGGTTGTAAATGGACCTTATGTATGAACAACTGTAAGGTAGTTTGCTTTTAGTAGCTTACTAATAGATGTGTAATTATGTTATAACATAGGGCAATTATCCTTTAACCTTTTTGCATGCTCTCTAACATGGACTTTTTAACACAGACTTCCTATGAATATTATGTCAAAAAATAGTAATAAATAAATTCAAAATATATTTTATAGCTACATCGAAACTTTCGAATGAAAAGGTGTCTAAAGTAAAGCAAAAGCAAAATGTGAAAAAGTCTTAGTTGTCACCAGGAGATCGAACAATGGACAACTAAGATTTTTTTTACTGTGTCTTTGCCTGTCTTTCTTTAAGTGAAATTTTTTTATTCCAGTTTGTATGAAGGGTCAGAACTGATAATTATTTTATAGAAGGTAATAATATAAAGCTTTCAATGCAAATAATTTCTCACCATAAATAGTCACATTTATAGTACTTGGAACTAGGACAAGATTCACAACGATGTAGCAACTCAATCCAGTCACTGTTGTCTCTGTTGTGTTTACTGTTATTAATAATGTATTAGTAGCTCCATTCACATAACTTCCAGTAATACCAGGAATTGTAGATTCTTGTGCTCGTTCAAAGACCAGTAGAGTTCCATCATTCAGAATAATGCCCCAAAAACCTATAACCTTGTTTCCTTCCAAATGGCATGTTACATTTCTTTGTGTGTTGATGGGAATGTATAGTGGTCCAGTTGGAGTAAAGTCAACTAAAAACAACAGCAACACCAATAAATAGGACATACAAGTGTGAAATTCGATTGTTGCTAATTGTCCTGATCCTCTATAGAAAACTCATTGTTCACTTAGGGTCCTGCATCAAACACTTACCACCACACTGATAGAAATGGCCATAGCGCAGTTTATTGCTAAGTGTGCAATAAACATGTTGCAAATTTTTATGATATAACTGAGCCAGTACAGAAATGGCCATTGCTCAAGGTTATGCATCAGATAACACCTTCCACATGATATGTGACATTCCTATGTGTGGATGGGAATATTATAATAGTGGTCCAGTTGGAGTAATACTGACTAGATTATGTACTTAAACATTTTGTCTGTAAAACTGCATGACAAATTGTTTTTTACATAGAATTACATTCTCACTTAATCTATAACATTAATATGTATACTTTTATAATAGTTATTATACTTATTTCTCAGAGTCGTTGCCAAAAAATACTAATAAAGACACAGGCAGAGTGATGCAGAACATCAGACATCGGCTTACAATTGTCTTGACAAAATCTGAGGAAATTTGCACGGTAATTAACTTGGCTAAAAGGTTTCCAACATACCAGGGCTGAAAGCTTATGCCTGAATAACAGCACAGCATGCAGAAAGAGTAATTTTGTCATGCAGAATTATGAACTTGGAAATCAGTTGTGGGCGATGTTCAAAAAGTAGCGTTCTAGCTATGTAAGACTGATTAGTTTTAAAATCTTTAAGCTTTATATCTCAATCTTGGAACAGTCTTTTAGAAAAAATTCTAATAAAAATACTTTTTTGTGGCAAATATAGCTAATGTTCGTCACTTTTGTAATAAAGAGTGAATATTCGTCAGTAAACACTAGCCGAGACAGATCAGTAATTGTTATACCTACTTTATAAAGCTGAGTAATACTTCCAATAGGACAACACTAAAATTGCTTTACCTTGTGCTTCACCCTCCTTGATCACCAAACAGAAGCAAAGAGCCAGACTAAGTAGAAAAAACATAGTGTACAGACCCACTGAGTGCTGCATTCTGAGCTTTCCACGGTTTGTTACGTTTTTCTTTTTAGTAGGCAACTAGCATAAAATGGCCGTATAATCGGGCGAGGATTTTTTAGCACTGGTCGATTCTAAAGTAACTTCCGCTACCTACTTCCTTTGTAATTGAACCTGTAGCTCCTCCCCCTTATCTAGTTTAAGTACATGTATCCCTTCAATACACTAGACGTCCTTATAATGGCTGAGCTAAAAATTAATGGATAAATCTGTAGATAGTAACTTACCATTTATGGGTTGTTTTCATTTTTTAATTATATCTTTTTCGTGTACCTTTGAGTGCGCTGACCAGCTATTTGTGATGAGAATTATGTCGTAGCATGTAGCTACTCGTTGGTTTGTTCAGTTTTATCTCCAGTTTAGTTTAACATATCCTTCTGTTCTAAAAAAATTTAGAGTGCTGTACGATGGAAATCTGAGGGATTTCAAGGTACCTCACTCTAACAGTTATGTAGGTCGCAATAGGTCGCCTCTTTGGCTACACAGTTAGGTCCGAATTTAGACACGGGCTGTCTTCCTAATTGCGTAGTCAGTGCGAGCGAGGTCTGGGGTTTTTTCTCCCCTAGCCCCACCCAACCCCAATTTTTGGCCACCTTATGTATGAGCACTCAGGTAGAGTAGCAATAGAGCTTCCTATCTTTGAGTTATTCAGGATGAAATTTCATAAGCTAATAAGAATGACTTGTAGTTTGAGATAATTTTTAGTTAGTGACACTTTTTAATGTCAGATTATCATAACCAGAGGTCTAAGTGTAGCTTGAAAAAGATGGCACAGGGTCACCCAGTATGATTATATTACGCTTTGTAAATGAAATTTGTAATATTGATTGGCTCATGACATTAATTCGTTTACAAAACCAATAAAACCAGCTACTTATCACAATATTATACTATTACTACTAATTGTGGGGAGCTCGCTCGCAATCCGTGGATCGGCAAGGCCCAACACCTGGAGACAGCAATAGTACGCTGCCACCAGAGAGTTAATCTAGGGATCGTAAGCCGCAGCCAGGCCCTATCCAACGAATTGGTACACTCGCACAAAGGGGTTAGCTAGTTTGAATGTAATTGAACTCTAACAAAATGCAACACATGGCAATGCATATATACCGGGAGCTGACTCCTCCCAATGACATAAAACTCAACCAATACGATCCATGCACATAAAATGTTCTAACGAGCATGACTGTTAAATGTTCTAATCATGCATGACTACTCTAGGCATGCGTGAATGAAATGTTAATGTTCTGCAGTGTTCTGCAATATCCTCCTCTTCTCTCTCAACTCTTCATGTGGGCCCTTCGTATGCCCACACTAATTACTACTAATTTACAGAACACAGTTGGTATTCTGTCATTATTGACAATCTGTTTTCTTTGGCTTCTGGATAATGATGGTTATGATGAAATTAGAGCATTTTTACGATGCCATTTTGATTTAAATCTGCATAGTATGTGCCCTCCTGATCCCTCAAGCAATAAATCTTGGGGGAGGGGCCAGTGACCCCATAGCCACCCACTTCTATCAGCCCTGAATAAAGTAAATCCATTGAAGATTACATGTGAAGTGATGAATTAGTGGATTACATGTGAAATGATGAACTTAGTGGATTACATGTGAAATGATGAACTTGATGCACTTGTATGAGCTTGCATGCAGTATGATAAGAAAACTTCACTAGCCTTAATAGCAATTTGTTATTCTTAGCATATCGGGCCACAATATTTTCACGAAGAATTTACTCTGCAGTGGTAAGTCTCTATATTTAATCAATTAAAAAAATATAAAAAGTAATAGCAAATTAATAGGTGGAATTGACACAGAACAATCAATAAATAACATAGATTAGTTTTAAGACAGTCTAATACATAAAATGTCTACTGTTAGTTAAAAATTGTTTTCCTGTTTAATTTCTTATAATGTCATGGTAAGTGTTGTCCATTAAACTCTGATTTTGGAGATTGACTGACAATTAATCATTGACTTAGATATAACATACTCAGAATAACGATTAAGTCCTTTTATTGTGCTACTTTTTTTTTATTTTGGCTTGACAGAGGCAGGGGCATAAAATATCATTTGTGGATTTCTGGAAAGGACACAATAACAGACCAGAACCTACAATTGCCCAACAAAATCTGAGGAAGATTGTCTTTATAATAAACTTGTCTAGCTTTATGGCTGAATGAGATTCGCCGTGTACCAGGGCAATGGTGAAAGCTTTTGCCTGCTAGGTAATAGCAAAGCTGCTGGAATAAGTGATTTTTTTTCATTCAGAATAATGAACCTGGAAAAATCAGTAGTGGGCAATGTTAAAAACAACACTATTCACAACCTTTGTAACAAAGAGTGAATTGCAAGACAGTATGCACGTAAACACAACTCAATAATTGCTATACCTACTCTATAAGCTTGAATATCTAATAGGACAACACTGTTTGGTAATAGTTAGTCTCTTTTACCTTGTGCTTCACTCTCCTTGATCACGAAACTGAACAAGAGCGTCAGAAGAAGTAGAACAAACATAGCTGCCCAACTTAGGGTAACAGCAGCGCTGTAGACTGATCTCTCCAGTAGACGGTTGGCTGCGTACTTCTTAGTCAACGGTGGCTAAAATCAAAATTAGCTAAAACAAAACTGGCCCAATAAGTGGGCGACGATTTTTTTTTTTGGTCACAGAGACAGTTTTAAATTAACTTCCCCCACCTACTTCCTTTGCAGTTTTAGCAATAGCTAAAGTGACTAATAATAGCTACATGGATAAAATATATAGATAGTGTGAGGTAAGAAATTTTAGATTATTGCAAGGCCTTGAACAAAGTTCATTACATGGAATAATTCCTGTGGGGATTCTTGACTTCCAGGAACATTTGGCCACCTTAAGTTAAGTAGCAAGATAGCTCCCATATGAAGGCAGTGTATGAACTTGAAGTACTGTCAGAAACACTATTTCATAGAATCTAGTCAGAATGACTTGTATTCTAAATTTTGGTTAAACTTGACACTTCTTAATATCAGGCTATCGGAATTAGAGGTTTAGTTATGTGTAGTTTGAATAAGCTATGTTCTAAAATTTCAACACAACCTCAACTCATAAATATAACTATTATTATAATCAAGTTAGACAAAATTTGTTTTTGTGAACTTATGGTTTATTCAGAGAGTCCTTTATGCCACAAGCCCTCGCACTCTAATTACTTAAGAAAGCATGACAATTCCAATACCATTTAAGCATTCTGTCCCCATATCTTGAATTTAAAGAGTATATATTTACAAAACATGATTTAACACAAATTCAAGCCATTAGCCAATTATACATCACCATTACATCCCATGATATAAACATGCTCCACAATCAATGTATAAACAATCAGTTTCCTTTAGCTACATGAGATTCACATTCAATTGTCACATATGGAGACCTCAACACGAGATTGAAATCGTTCTTAGATTATGGCCAAAGCCAATTCCATTAGTTTTTAATAAACAATGTGTAAATAATCCATTAGCCTCATCTAGCTTTCTTCCGTTTACAATTGTGACCACTTCAACATAAATATAATGTATAAACAAGGAATAGATTATTAATAATTAATTATCATGCTGAAGACTCAATTTATAATGCTTAAATACATGAACAATTTATCCAACAATCTATGTAGTCAGTTGAATAAAAAAACTTATTGCCAGACATTTTATTCTGTATGAATGTTTGTATGTTGTTTGTGTGTTAGTTTCAATAGTTGTAGTAGCAGCTGTATTTTATGTATCATTTTTATGTTGCCTAGGTTACTTGTTACAATTTGTGTGAATGTTTGTTCTCTCATTTGATTGGTTACTTTAATAATTCATTATCATCTCTGTGATTGGTCAGTTTTTAATTTTATTCTGTTTTCTTGTGATCCCATTGCAGTCTCTATAAAAGGGCTGACCAGGGACAGTCATGAGTGCTGACTCTTTGATTGAAACACTCTCACTCATTATCTTTATTTGGATATATCAAAATTAAGTTAAAACTTGAACTGACGAGGAAATTATTATAGCATTGTTGGGTGGACCTAACCAAAGAAGTAGAGGGCCCGACAATGACCTTTGTGTATGGAATTCTACATTGCTAGTTATTTTATTATATTGATTTGGCATAGCTATGATTAAATCAAGGATTGATATGACATTCAGCTGAAAGCAATGAATCAGTTAAACCCACTACTCCAGCATAAATGATGACAATTGGGTGGAAGTTATGGACGAAGATTCAGTTTCATATTATCCATCATATTTCTGACTCTACATTCACATGTATTAGTTATATCCCAAGTATATTTATTTTGTGTCTAATAAATGGCATCATGCTTTTGAACACAAAGAATCAAATTCTGACTATCAAGTAGAGAAGATAATTTATATGGAATCACATTTTTTATATAGATGCAACGAATAAGATAGTTGAATATAAGATAGACACAAAATATATACTTGGGATATAACTAATACATGTGAATGTAGAGTCAGAAATATGATGGATAATATGAAACTGAATCCTCATCCATAACTTCCACCCAATTGTCATCATTTATGCTGGAGTAGTGGGTTTAATCCATTCCCTAAAGACAACATAAAAGTTGAACGAGCTTATTGATCCACACAAATTTTCTTTACAGAAAAAAAGACAAGTTTAGTGAGGTATGGAATACTGAAACAAATTAGATTACCAAAATTGTCAAGTGTTTACAATAACATCTTCATCACTTCCATTACATTTATTATGCTCTTAATTAATAGGCATTTACAGGCTTTCACACCTATCCTGTATTTAGTGGCTAGAATGAAATCACAGCTTGCTCTTTTATCATTATAAACCTAATTTAAAATAGGTGCAGTGTTACTTATACCATTAACTAAACTAAATAAAAACTAAAAACAAACAAACAAGTAAAAACACTTTATCTACTATCAAATTAAAACAATAACAGCGAAAAAAAATTCGTCTCTTTCTTCATTCTTCAGTATAAAAGTCTGTGAGAATATTTCTTGCATAAAGTACAGGCTCGATCAAACTTCATATACTTCCTAATATCATCAATGTTGGACATAGTAAAATTGCACTATAATTGTTAGCAGCTTCTATTCTAACATACCTGAATGCTTGATTTGGCATTTCAGCTTTAAGTCTAATCTGTATGCAAAGATAAGGAAAATTATGTTTAATTTAATAATATGAATACTAATTTTACTACACAATGTGAGCCCTGATAGTGAAGCTAGAGTTAATGCACTTAATATTGATATCACATAGCTCCTATAAATCTTCTTGCATTCTCAACCACTTTTATTCTATTTTAATGATCTTGGTATTGACGGAGCTAAATTTTCTCTCCCTCTCTTTTTTTTAAATTTCGGACAAAATTGTCTTCAAGTAACAATTTGTATGGCTTTGTCAAGAATCAATGAATTGAATTGTATCTGGGCTAGGATTAGTAACCGTGGTAGCAACAAAAGGTGTGACTGAAGAAGTAACTAGGGGATGCACAGGATAATGGACTGCAGGCCTAATTTGAGCTTTTCAATGTCGTCCACCATTCCTGGATTGTCTAATTCTAGCTATATGTGCCAATTCTCAACAATAGCTGGTATTTGAGGCAGCAGCTAAAAAAAAGTGGGAGAGCTTCCTGCAAATTTGTTAGCTCTAACATGCGTTTCTTGACACCTGGTCATTCAGCACTAGAGAAGCCAGCATTTTGTTTTTGTTGGAAACTTCAACCTTTCCAATCTCAAAGACTACACACCAGCTCGTAGAAGTCACGCCCCACAAACTTCTTTATATAAATGAAGTTTCAAGTCTAAAACTGAACTGAGAGAGAATTCCTATATCAGAAGAAACCCCTTTTAAGCCAAAAATATGTTTTTGGGATGGAAAAGTACTATTATTAATCTAAAAGCTAATACTTTTGAACATTTGGTTAAACATATCATGATGGTCAGTAGATATGTGATTTAGTAAGCTACTTGAAGTTTAAGCTGCGTTATTTTTTTGTCTATCCCTAAAAGTATGTATGCAAGAATAGCTTGCTGTTATAGCCCCTGGCATTTATATAGCTATTTCATGCTTAACTTTTAACTAACTTTCACCACAACTTGAACTACCAGTAACTATTGACAGCAAGTTCTCTGCAACTAAAAAACAAACAAACAGGCCTGCATTTTCAAATATTGAAACTGGAAAAGGGTCTCTAACTAATGTTCTCTACAGCCAACACAGACCATTGTCCCAATAGCAGAATAGGATTCTGGTACTGTGCTTAGAAATGCATGAAAAAAATTTATCACACAGCTTGTGCCAATTTTCTACAATTATTATGACAATTCATTCTTTAACAACAGCCAAGGGCCAATCTAGAATTTTTTTATTATAAGGTGTAGTTTTATGAAATAAATAGAATTCAAAGAAAACTGTTCTTACAATAATTGAATACTGCATGTACTTACATGAAATAATGCTTTCAAATTGTCAATTTATTCCTTTATAGTTCAATATAACAGACCAGACACTGAGCGACCATGTGGACTTACCTGAATCACTAGATAGACTTTTATGGAGGACCAATTGTATGTCAAATTTTATCAACCAACTATTAATGTTTATGCTTTCCTATTTAATAGACCAAATTACATTCTACATTATCCTTAAATCAGTCCCTGTGAGATGAGCCTGCAACAGTAAAATATGAAATAGAGTGTGAAATGGAATAACTAGGTTTAATGTCCGACTCATTGCTGAGTGGTGCTTGAATAAAACATTGGCACAGAGGGCCCATATATAATATTTAAACACTAGCAGTACCTGCACCCAGTGTTACTGTATGACAATACCGTTATCAAATGATGTATGTAATAGTTAGAGCATACGCGCTTAGGTACTGGTGGATTTAGTGCACTGAAGCCCAAGGGCCATAGGCCCGAGGGCTTTGTGCACTAAATCCACCAGTACCTGAGCGCATGCTCTAACTATTTT
>WLWI01005772.1_pt1 | contig 10281 bp, 8 predicted proteins | sample 6701501 | NCBI WGS metagenome assembly WLWI01 (sample SAMN12718690, study PRJNA515312) | sponge metagenome | isolation source: marine sponge | host: Mycale hentscheli | place: New Zealand: South Island, Marlborough, Capsize Point | collected 2014-11-01
GATATAGCAATGAGCAAGGAGACCATGAGAACACTAATTGTTGTAGAAACAGAGGGGCTGAGTCCACTATTATTACCATTGCTATCCACTGAAGCTGATGAAGTAACTGTTTTTAGGTATTGTATTGCTTGTTGGGTTTGTAAAAGGAAATACGCAAGAAACTAGCATTGTCACTAACAAAAATGACTGCAGAAGTATAGAAGGTGAAGTGAGATGCAAATTGGAGCAAAAAAATGTGCGCTAATAGTCTAGAAAGTGTATTTTATTTTACTTTACAAAAAATATATTCACAGGAGGTGCTATAGCTATAGCCAAGATCTAGCTAGCTAGATAAAGCAATGATAAACTTATCTTCTGAAACTTATCTTTTAATAGGTAAGGGTGTAACTGAACACTCCATTTTTTTACAGTGTAGTCAATCTTGAATTATAGTATTCATAGAGTCCGGAGAGAAAAACAATAAGAAAATTCATTTGTATTTAGTTAGTAACATTATGACTGAAATACTCATAATGAAAGTAAACAGTAAACAAACATAATATTAAACTATATTCAAGATTGGATATAGCTATATTATCATTCTTTGGCATATTGATAGCTAAATTGTTGCTGTTAGTGTGCGTGGCTAATGATATGAAATGTTTAACTTTCAGAAGTCATTTCACCAACCAAGACCAACATGTAGGCATAGCTATACTTTACTGAGGTGTTGCAGTCTACTCCACGAAAGGTATAGGTTGAGCATGTTATACACTATACACTAATATACTACGGTGCTTTACAGTAAGAGAGTACGATACACCCTCAGGATGCAATAATACCACACCATCATACCTACTGTATACCCCAGTATGGGTGTAACTGAACACTCTATTTGCTTTTTAATGTAGTTTAACTGTATTCATAGAGTCTGGAGAGAAAGCAATAAAGAATATTAAATAGGAAAGTCCAGATTTGATTGTTTATTGGCTGGTAACAAGTGCTTTGAGATAGCCAGACCAACTGGCCAAGTTCCCATGTGCATGTCTCTGTGATGGACAGAATTGTTTGGGGGTCCAGAAGACATTCGACAATCTCATGATGCCTCTCCTTGCTGGCCAATATAAGCGCTGTGTAATCAGTCTAGAAGAACATGAGAGGATTTAGATTAGCTCCAATGCTTCAATAGCACTTTAGCCATCATTACATAGCCTTTGTGAGCAGCTATCATCAGAAGAGTCCACATTTGCTAGAAGTATCAAGACAATAACAGCACACTTGGACCGTTTGGATCTTTAGTTCTATAACAATCCTTACCACTTCCCATCTTATTGTGTTTGGGTCATCATCTTTTCTAAGCAACTTTTCTACTAAAAAGCATCACCCCTCAGCTGCTTGAATCAAGTATTTATATGTTGTATGAAAAAATGTATTCAAAGTAATTAAAGCTAACCATTACATGAAATAGTGTGATGATGACACTTTACTGATCTGATATATTCTGCTTCCTGCAGCTATTAACAATGGACTGGATGAACGATTTTCCAAATTTTTAAGCTTGCTCCTAAGTCCCTCATTCACTAAAATTTTTATCCTACAGTATCTTTTGAAGTTTGTATACTTCAATTCAAACTGTGGAAACATTTCTTTCCGTGGAGTGAGTGGAGTTGCTACTTCAGTTGAACCACCCAAGGCTTGTGTAGTCTGGCTAGAAAAACCCTTTACCTACTGCTAGAGCTGGTAGAGATGGGAAATGGTCTTATGCCACAATTGTAAAAGTCTTCTTCTGATGTCAGTCAGCCTCGTGTCATACAACACATTATCTTATGCCTAATAAGGATATTATTCTTTCATGAGTGCCATTTTGTATGCAAAAGGCTGCAAGTGTTGTGTGATTTAGTGTCAAAAATTAGATTCCTATGGGCACTAAACATAAACTCATTCAGAATATTTATAGGACAAATTTACAACTATTAATTAGCTATTTTGGGATGAATGCATAACTTGAGATGAAAACATGATTAAGTTTGATCTGCATTTTTTCCCCCAATTATCAAATACTTTTGAATCCATCAGCTGCTTGATAGTTATTTCTGTCTGTAGGCATTGGTATTTTCTACAGACTGGATAGTGCACATAACGTATTTTACTTATAAAATTTCTGCAAGTCCTTATTATGGACCCAAACTCTTCCTACTTCAACTTTAGATTTCTCAGTCTAATTTGCCCCTAGGCCGTCATACCATGTGCTCCATATGTTCTAATAAAGAGAGAAATAAAACAACCATTCCAGGTCTCATTAGGTTCATTTCTTACTATTAAAATGATATAAAGTAGTGTGTACACTGGGAGGCAAGGAGAATCTAGACTAAAATGTGGTCGATTGCCATCACCAGTGTGTTAAAGTCCTAATGCCTTAATAAACCCAAGGAAACTCTAGAAATAAAAAGGATTCATTTAGTCCAATTAGCCAGACCCTTTACCAGTGCAACAGGAAGACAACGAATCAATTAGAATTCTTGTGTATATAAGTTATTGCAAAGCAACTGGATCGACCGCACGCTATGAATATCATTTTAAACCGTTAAATTAATTTCATGCACGGGACCACATTATTTTGGTAAGTTGGCGAAAACGTGTAGTTAGCCCTATCCGATGTCTTCAGAGTGTGCATACCAAAAAGACGACCTTATTAAATCTGTGAGACTGTCTCATGAAGTGGTGAAGAGATGGGCTCCAATGGAAAAAATTGAAATAGTTAGTGAAATGTATAAATTTTTCATGAAAGCAATAGTTACCACGCTTTTCGGCAACATTTTTGAAGATGACAAAGGAATTGAAGAACTGGTGAGATTATATGATAACTGCAAGGTTAAAGAAGAGGCCAAATATGGCAGTGATAGCAATACTTCAACATCTCATGAAGATTTAGATTTTGAGCAAGATTTGAAAGCATTGCAAGACATCATGAAAAAGATGCTGAATTCTCGCAGAAACTCAAGATCAGATCTACGCTTCCCATTAATAGACGAATTGCTGGAAGCTGATTATGATGAAGACGAAATAATTTCACACCTGATAGCTTTCTTGGGCGGCTACCATACAACCACCATCTACACAGCATGGCTATTTCATTACTTGAGTACTCACTCTGAAGTTCAGGTAAAGTTGGCTGCTGAGATAGAAAAGAACATTAGTGACGACAAGACTAAAGAGGTATATTCAGACTTCGTCTTCTTACTTGCGGCAGGTGCTGGGTGAAGCTCTACGTCTCAGCGGCACGGCACCTTTTACTGCTCATTATAGTCCTAATGATCTTGTTGTAGATTGTTATCACATACCAGCCAATATTCCTATTATTCAAGTTTTGGGTGTAACTCTACGCAGCAGCGAAGTGTGGGACCACCCCTCTCACTTTGATCCAGATCGCTTTGCCCCAGATGTCCGGCATGCAAAGAGAGGGTGTGAGTTTCGTCCATTTGGAGTGTCGTGCACCAGGAGGTGTCCTGCCAGTCATTTTGTTTATCATCTTGAGTCGACATTGTTATCCGTTTTGCTTCATCATCACACTGTACTGCCAGCTGGAATCTGTGAGAATGTTAAGGAAAATACCAGACTAACCACTGCTCCAGCTGAGGCTTTGTATGTAAAAATTAAAGAATGGCAAATTTAAGCAATAAAAGTTTTTATAAGTTGATATTTTTTTTCAAATGTATTGTTAAAAATATTGATAGCCAGATGCACTAAAATATTGTATTGCCAGCTGATTTTCTTTATTATTGTAAATGATGGTTCATATAATAGAAGATTTTGTGAAGATTTGCCATTCTTTAATTCATTTTCCTTCTTTTTTTAAAGCGATGTTTTTCCTATAATATGTTGTTGTTTGTTTGCTATGACTTTCTTTGGCCTTGTTAACTATTTTGGACGTGTTCACAGATGAGGGTAACTGAATAACGTCATGTACTAACAAGCAAATGTTGGTCTATAGAATGATTATAAATGTGGATATATAGCTACATCAGATGAGTATTTCTATAGCCAACTCTTGTTCCAGGGATTTGGTGTTAGTTACTTCCTATACAAGTACGGCTATATAAAACAAAATTACCAAATTTTTGTGAGCAGGATATATTAGCTATACATCAAACCAAAGATTTCAAGGAAAATGTGAATGAAGGTGTGGCTAGGGACAGCTTAGTATTTTACACAATCAACTGCAAGTAAGAATCAATATTATAATATTCTTGATCACTATGTAGTTTTCCTTGACAGTTGAGCTTTAAAAAAATGTATGTTATAATAGCTATCAGATGTTATAAGTCCATAACATGTGTAGCTAGCTACTGTATTTGCCCCGTGTTTCATTGTAGGACAATGAAATGCACCATGCAGGTTTTAGCTAAAATTATTCATACTTGCTGGGCTGGTGGCATTAGAGAAATTTGAGTGCAAGCTTATTGAGTGACTGGACTTTCTTAGCTGCACTAGACCTGATATTACACTTGTAGTTAACAATAAAAGAAGCGTGAAGTATATGAATATTTGTTGTGTAAAAAAATATATAGCTAAATGTAAGAAGTTTGTTGCTGTCAGTCACAGTCAATTTATGGTTGCTGGCAAAATTACTACAGAAAGTCCTTGAAAGTCTAGCAAAGCATGCATCCATAGCAAGTTGGCCATATTTTGCTTCATGCTTAAACTTCCACACTAACACATTAACAGAAAATGCAATACTGAAACTTGTTGTAAAAATAATAACTAGTGGTGTGCTTGAGCAAATGTCGACCAGCTCCTATTCACCTAGTTTAGGAAGGCACCATTCAGTCCATTTATCCCGTTACAAGCATGTAGGGAGACCATGTATTTATGTTAACGTTTTCCTCAAGTTTCCCCGAGTAGTAGCATCAGCTTCTGCAGGCGGTAACGAATTAAATTTCCTTCTATGATAGGGTAAAGGTCGCTAAACTACTCTCAGAGAACACAAAACGCGAGGGTCAAAGTATGTAGTACAAAATGACATGCGCACGTCCACACATAACCAGAGATATATTTTATTGCCCCTTTTCGTGGAGATTTGTTACTCTATATTCTTCAGAATTGAAGCATTTTTTCCCTGCTACATTCAATAATGTGAACAAGAGGGGCGTCTAAGCCACCCCCCCCTACCACCACCACCAGCACCACCACCAACATAAAAGTGGGGGTGGGGGCAACAATGTGGGCATCTCTATTGTGCAAACCCTTTACCATGCATTTCGTCTGGAAAGCCATCAGACTGCACATTTTTGAGTGTTGCAACATTGGTAGCTATGCTAAACTCTATAGGAATATTATGGGTTGTAAATAGATAATAAATAAATAAAAAATGAAGTAATAGTAATAATAATAGTAATAATAATAACAAAAAATGATAAAATTAAAAGGGGGAGCAGGGGGCTCAACAAAGCCCCTCCCATTGTATTAATGCCTATTGCTTGAATGTAAATTCCAGGCATACCAAAACAATGCAACTCTGATCATTTATCTGTGACATTAATCATGTGAACCAACAAATATGGAACAAACAGTATGCTGAATGAACAAGAAACTTTTGTAATAAATACCAAACATTAATAGTGAAAATGAAACGTGATGATGATTGCTAGTAGGTAGAAACAAAAAAATAGAACTAGGACAAGAAAGAGAGAAGAAGAGAAACAAACAACAACAAAAGACGGTTAAAAATATTAGGGTAGCATGAGAATGGTGCAACTTTCATATATTCTTAATTTCTGAATTCTGTTTGCCACCAAGTTCTTCAGGAAAAGGTTCTGCGAAACTGACTGGTCTACCCTTCTCGTCTAGTGCTGGTCTCAGCAAGTTGTTGATGAGTCCATCATGCAAAGAAGTATTTCCATCTATTTCTGACTTCTTCCATTGCCCCATCCTTTTAGTAGCACGAGAATACAGAAAAACTGCTAGTAGTAGTACAACCACAACCAATGCAACAACCACGAGAGGCACAGCCACTCCCACCCCAACAGCAACGCTACCTGTAACAGAAAATACGGTAACATTCTAGTGATAACAATGTGTTTGATTGCAGAAAATGTTTATTTTGTTTGCTTCCCCCCCCCCCCCCCATCTTTGTTGGCCTATGTCAAATAATAAACAAACTGTTTGTTAGGGAGCAGAAAATTATAAAGTGATTGATGTCACATAAACTTGTAGCATATTTACAAAGTAGGTGCTACTCATTTGTAATCTGTAATTGTCGCAAGTCAGAAAACTCCCACCTACCATGGTGAAATTGTACACTAATACACACACACACACACACAATTACAAGTGACACTTACGTGGTGCAACTAGTTCAGTACTTGCAGTTCCCCCATCAGTGGTGCTGGTCGATGAATCGTTGCCTACACAAGACCAATACAATTAGAATATGCATATCAAATCAAGTGCACAGTAGACTATAGCCTAAAGCTTAGGATGAAGTGGTGTGTGTGTGTGTGCATTGGCATGTGTGTGCGTGTATGTGTGTTGTAAGGGAGAAGTAATCTATAGTAACAGCTAAAACTCATAAGCAGAGAAAAGGCAAAAAAAAAAAAAAAAAAAAAATTCAAAACTTGAAATATCGTTCGTTATAGCTAAGGTGCCAGTACTGTTTACACATTACATACTAAAAAAAAAAAAGCTTATTTTATTTTAATCGTTCCAATTATCATTGACAGACAAAATTTTTTTTATATATTTAACAAGCCCCTGGCATAAGCACACTGAAAGTGCCTTGATATTCATACACTGACTATGCAAGACTTGAAACCTAATCTCACACAACACTAAACACATACTCCCTCCTTCCACATTTATACTAATACCATTTCTTATGGTTCAAACACATAAATACTTACTCATCACACGCCCCGATGATGGAGTCATCATAGTTGTAGGAGAAGGTGTGGCTTCTAAAGTAATAAACACATGTAATAACAATTAAACAAACATTCCATTGAATGAACACATGAATGTAACAACTTACATATTTGCGAGTGTCTGCACGTGTGCGTGAGGGTGTGTGTATGCATGTATGTGTGTGTGTGTATTGTGCACAAACACTACAAGACACTTGAAAGTGAACTTTACCTGAGACGTTCACTACGAAGTTCATTCTAGCGAAAACTTGTTGATTAAATTCCACTGAGTACACATAGCTTCCCGTGTCATTCAAAGTCAAGCTATTAAACCTAAGACTGAAGTTGATGATGTCTCTACCGCTCAGAGTCGATGCTGGACTGACTGTAAAGGTCTCACTACTCGGGCACATAGTGGGAGAATTACGATCTCCATCAACAAAGCAGTGATACCGGCTAACACGATCACTTGTTTGCAAGAATACTTGCAGTGGTGGTCTCCAGCAGTTGCATTGGCCACTTCCTTCTGTGAATTCAAAGTTTGTCGGTAGATCTAGTGGTTGTCCTACATACCCTACAAAGTTAGTATCAACAGAAGAAAACCTTGAATACTTTCCTGGAGCTGCAAGTAAAAAAAAAAGGCACATACAAACAAAAATCTATAATAAGTAGGTCCAGAGCCTCCTCATAACATTGGGGCATAATTTAATGAGGTGATTTCTCACACATGAACACTCCTTCATTGATGCTGGTTTGATGTCATAGTATGAATTACTGCTTACTATTATACATTTCATAAATAACATAAATGCTAAATAAAGCTAAATTACAAGGCTATAGGTTAATAGAGTTAACTACATGCATAAACATTATAAAAAGTAATATTACAGCTGTAGTCTTTGTACAAAATATAATTAGGATATTAATGGCTATATGAACATGTATGAATTCACGCCGTCACTGCACATTCTATAAATTCACAGAGTGGGCGACAATCTATAGACTGTACTGACAATCTATCCATTGTACATTTATACTTCCTTTTAGATACCACCAGGGCTACATACAGAAAATGATGCAGTACACAGCTCATACTAAGAGCAGTACATAAAAATGTGCAAAAGCAAACTGGTTCCATGCTACATCAAAATGTCACGAAAGATTTTAAGAGGGGGGAGGGGAAAATTTTTTCTAGGGGGTTGTCCCCCCACCCCTTAATGAAGGCCTAACCCCTTATAAATTTTCATCAATAGGCATCATTTCACTTAGAATAATTTTGAATGAGGGATATACATACTCAGTGCTTTCGCCTTTTCGATTGACAACAATTTGTTTATCCCGAAAGTGGTGTTTGTAATCATAGAGTGTTGTAGGCAGGAAGAGAGGGAGGGAGGATGGGGGTGGCAGAGAGGTTTGGGGGTCACCAGTAACACCCTTTGAATAATGATATTCATAAAAAGTTTTAATTAAAAAAGCAAGTACTTATTACATGAGTCAGAGTGTGATATGGCGAAATATTTCAAGAGCAGGCTAATTTATTTTCATGAGCCAGAGACAGAGTGAAAGTAAAGCATGAGGGTGAAATGCCTTGCCATAATTACTCTGACAAGTGTAATAAGTGGTTTATTCCACACTAGATATCTTCACTGTGTTAGTACTAGAGGTAGGGTAACACACAGGTAAAGTTTGTACAGTAGGGGCTACTCACACCCTCAGCCTATATTCTAGCAGCTGCTCTAACCCTGAGTGTAGGCTACATACACCTGAGGAAGGTAGCTGTAAAAACCTTGAAAATTGAAGTATAGCTGCAGGTGAGCTTGCTCAGTACAACGTGAAAGAGTTTACAGGGATTGGAAACACCTAATAGCCAATACAAAACTGGCGCTGTAACAATACTTGAGTATCTAATTTTTTTCAGCTTTCTCAATTTTTTTCTGCTGAGTTTAAAATGATAGCTAGTGACACAGAGACCGTAATATCTGCTGTACCATTAGGACCTGAATCAGGAAGTTGGATCAGTAATAAGTCTTTTACTAATCTTCTAGAAATATATCCAATAGAAAGCTCATGAAATTGTTTAATAGCCTTTGCGGTAATAATTGAACAAATTTAAATGGAATCTTACGCTGATTAAAGCTATACCATAAAAGGGATCAAAATCATAATGCTTATTGCATTTACTAATACATTACACACAAGATTCAATTGTTATTATTGTATAAGTATCAGTTGGCTATCTAGCAAAGGGATTGTAACACAAACACTACTCACTTTAATTGAAGGTTATATTTTCATTATGTCCATTGAAATGGGTCACAACGGTGCATAGTTGTTTATTTAAGACTAGTTTGGCTTCAAACCTGCAGCTAAAGTTTCTTTTCTAGCCAGCTACAAAGGAATTATAACAGTTTTGGTCGAATGACTGCAAAAGGGTAGCAATTCTTTCAAGCACTATTTTTTATACATTAGTATATACAGTAACCTAGAAGTAGTTATTCCCCAAGTTAGTGGCCTTATGCAGCTCTGGGTAGGTAGGTAACCAGCTTTGAGAACCGCCAACGAATGTAAGAAATGTTACACGTCTAAGATTGAATTTTGAACAGTGTCTATGGGTACACGTGACCCGTTTCCAATCCCGGTAGAATCAATGGTGAAATATCAGCGTGAAATATCATGAGTTATTTCACAGTCATGTGCCTAATGATATCATTGCGAAGATATCTAGGGTGGAATAAAATATATAACAAAGGTTGTACTGGTTTTTATAACCAAATCGTACCTACCAGAAATTCATGTAACATAACAACATTTACCTGAGACAAAAATACATCCAACTTTAAGCTGCAACGTTGCAGTATTTTCGCGATAATGACACACGTAGAGTCCTTCATCAGAACTTGATAAATTGGAAATCTCGAGGGCTGAGCTAGTGATATTGATCCTTTTGACCCTGGGACTTGTACCGTCATAGTACCTTCTCTCCCAGTACAGTACTGCCTCAGAACTACAGGTCATTGACCCCATCCCTCCATTCAACCGCTCTACACACACACACACACGCACACACACACACACACATACACACACATACATACAACACACACAAATTGCATTAATGCACTTGTCTATTCAATGCCTATTAGCAGTAATGTATGTATGAATTTAAATATAGTGTAGTCAGGTAATGTCAAAACAACAACAACAACATGCACCCTCTTAGATATGCTATTATTAATCACCAAAACTATATAGTGACAGGATTACAGACAGTGTCCATGAAATACTGTCATTTCTTCCCATTAGCCTTAGTCCTAGCTGGCATAAGCCAAAGGTGCTGCAATAAAATGTTTGAATTTTTTTTGCAATTGTTGTGGAAGAGAGAGAGAGAGAGAGAGAGGGGGGG
>WLWI01005774.1_pt1 | contig 10278 bp, 5 predicted proteins | sample 6701501 | NCBI WGS metagenome assembly WLWI01 (sample SAMN12718690, study PRJNA515312) | sponge metagenome | isolation source: marine sponge | host: Mycale hentscheli | place: New Zealand: South Island, Marlborough, Capsize Point | collected 2014-11-01
ATACCTACGCAAGACTTACCTTCGTGGTTAGTCTAGTGGACAATGTATTTTCAAGTAAATATCGTTGCGTAGGGCTTATAACTGTGACAAATAGCGTATTAACTGACCACCGCCACTAACTCGAATAAAAATGGAGCTCCCATAAGTTTTTGAGTTTTAATTGCACCCGCAAAAGAATTCAATTCTAGGGTGATACAGGTAATGATTACTAAACCGGAGGATTCTGTTTAGTGAAGTTTGGGATGGGTCGAACACGGAGAGAACACAAAAAAATACATGAGGGTCAAAGTACAAAATGACATACGTATGGTATTATGGTCCACACATATATATAAACTAGTGGTGTGCTTGAGCACAAATGGCAAGCGAGCCTGCCTAGTTAGGTTACATAAAACTATTCACCACTGGTGTCACCTGGTTCTGCCTCCCTTGTTATGGAGAATGCTTTGTAAGATTCTGTCAAACTTAAAAATTATTCCTTGACAAGGTATGATTAGCCAATGGTATTATTTATCATACTTTCATCAATTTTACATCATTTATATACTAATATGTCAATTTTTTTTGATTAAGTACATTTAAACAATCATCAGTGTGAAGTATAGACTCCTATAAAAAGATGTGCATCAAAGTAGTGTAGGTTCCTAAAAATGGGTGTGGCTAATTACACTCGGAGCCCCACCCCCAGACAAAAATCCTGTATGAAACCGCATACAATACATCATAACGTTGCAATTATATAGGATCAAGAATAATTCGTTGTTTGTATTACAAATATCTTTGTTGTCTGTGTTTTGTGTATATGAAATTGTTTTGTAGTGGAGCTCGACGTCCGATGGCATATGTTCCTTGTGGACACTCATAGATGACTCCTACATGATCACAATCAGCACCAAACACAACAAACAACATTTTATTGTTGAACTAATATATTGGTATAAAATACATCAAACAATATTATTTCTATTTATATTGATGGGAACAGTGGAATTTTTTTGAAGAAAAAAAATTTTTTTTTTTAAGTTCAATTTTCTCAAACAAAGAATGAGGGGAATCCCAACTCTTGGTCTATTTCATGACACGGTTGCTAAGGGGTTTTCCCAGCCAGTGTCGAGTTAAAAAAAAACAAAAAAAAAACGGTAATGCTCTACCAGCGGTCGACGATTTGAATAAAGTCAAGTGACAGCATAATCCGCAAGAGAAAGAAACTATAGCTATCAAGCTAGCTAAAGACATCTGCAAAGTACCACAAAATACACTGTAAGAGCATGCAAGAGACTAGTTAATAGCGAGTAAACTTAATTGATTATTTCTGGTTAACATATTAAAAATCTCGTTACATTATGCAGTGTATTATGAATACTTGATAGCATGTTGACAGATGATATATATATATATACTGCAGTTCAGTTGGTGTTTATAGCTGTCATTATGCTAAATAATCAGTAAAAAGGAAGGGAAAAAATTGATGGTCCTGATAAAAATTCAGCACATTTATGATTCCATGTAGATGCATAGCCACAGGCACTTTAAAACAGACAACATTGAACTGAAAGTCATTGCAAGAAATTTATTGAAAGGAAGAACTTTTATAGAGCAACTAAACCACAATTAATTTTCACTGGAACGTTTAAACTACAATTTTAATTGTTTAGTTAATATTGAAGGTTTGTTAGAATAAATAGTAGTGTCAGGCAAGAGGTGAATGAGAGTAGTTATCTCAATAGTACCAAGATAGATAACAATATATTTTGAGATTACTACTAAAAGGTAACTAACTAAACAGCAAGTTGTTAAGAAGTAGTGAGCATGTCAGCATTTAGGCATGTCCATCCTTAGGCTATATAGCTACATATAATATATAGATTATAGTACTTATTAATGAGTCAGATTGTGTGATATGACAGAATATTTCATGAGCAGGCTAATTTATTTTCACAAGCCAGAGGCGACCTAATAAGATACCTTGTGGTTGCCATGGCAACCAGATATACACATTAAATTAACCATTGCAATGGATACCTTATAGAAACTATTACATTGTTTAGCACTATCAACATTTTTCAGTTCACAATAATAGATTTTTTTTTTTTTAATTGTATCAACAAATTTTGTGTCAGTTAATCTGATACATAGCTGATCTAGGCATTTTGTATGGGTATTTCAAAGCAGTTCCCTATGCACATGATGAACACAGCACTTAGCAGCAAAGACTCTTTCTCTGCAGGTGTTAATGGCTTTGACAGTGTGAAGTCTTAGCTGGCAAGATTTCTCGCTGAATTCTTACTGAAGAAGTGAAGAATTTCGTGAGCTGCTCTAATCAACTCCTATCCATGGGGAAAAGGTTTTATAATCTAATACAAGGGCTAGGGTGAGTATTATGCTCTTGCTATACCCTTATTCTGGCAACTAAGGTATTTACAGCTGCTAGTGTCAACCTTGTATTGGCAACATGAACAGTTGTTTAATCACTTGTAGGAATGTGCTGGTTTTTATGATTGTTGTTGTGTTTCCATACTCTCAAGTCCCCTGTATACCTGTACTTGTGCCATTGTTCAGTCAGTGAAACTGAAGAAGGTCCTTGGATGAACTAAAAAACCTCCTAACTATTTATTCTACACAGCAGTGAGCCTTCTTTCTATCTCAACTGTAATCTGTAGATGGCATCTGACAAGATTGGCATGCAAATTTCGTGAGGAAAAAATGAAAAGACAGTCAGAAGATAAACTATGATATCATTTCAGAAGTTCATAACAAGTTTTTCAATTCCACACATTCAATAAGTGAAATGTTTTTATTAAACGGGAGGCGCGTTACCTTCCTCCAGTTAGGTGGTCGAAGGACCAGAGCCCACCATAAGCTACGCCCCACGGCTAGTGTGTGGCGAGCAACCAGATACTATGTCGGCGTGGAAGGACTCTACCACAGCAACAAGCCACTAGCAGGTATAGTGGTCTGCATTCACTGAGCTTGACTTATGATGGACTAACTTTCCCAAGACATTTTACAATGCATATATGGGATGACATGGTACAGATTGTAGTGGTTAGGGAAGGATCATGAATATGATTAGATGTGGGTATGGGACTTACATGCAATAAATCTAACGTGTAAGGTAAGATAAACGTGATGGCGGTTTATCATTCACCATGAGGCAAAAAGACTTGCACTTGTTCAGGTAGCTGGACCAGAAGTTGAGTCTCGTGCATGAGTTTTCTACGATCCATACCTAATACTATCCTACGGAAGTTTAGTATAATAATAAATAGAAATACCGGAAGGTGTGAAGAGAGATAAGTTTAAGGTTTAAAATTGTTTATCACAGACTGAACTTAAATTTTCAGTACAGTTCTAGCTGTTTAATGTCTAAAACAAACTTATAATCTTGCTCATAAACTAGCAAGCCATTGGAAACAAATCTCTTTACATAGAAGATAAAAATATTCATTGCAATATGGAGTTCAATAAATACATTGCCCAGAAAATGAAAGTGAAACCAGAATAATTTAGTGGTGTGGTTATGCAGCTTGAGGGTTGCTCAGATGGTCACATGAATAGTTCTCCTCTTGCCGTGAAGTGGTGTGAACTGCAAGACTAGCACACACAGAAATTGAAAGTAAATTAGCTGCCATTGTTCACTGCTTACACACACAAATCTCTCATCTATGAATATCACTGAGTATATATTCTAACAACACTAGCTGGCCGCACTCTCTTTATAAAGACTTAACTAGTGGACACTACTGAGTGAATTGTAGGATAACTTAATAGTTACTTAACTATATCAAATATGATTGAGTTCTCTGAACCAGTGTTGTTTTGGTTTAGAGATTCCAGATTTTCTTAGTTTTAGTTATTCGTAATTAAAAAAGTATCTTGAATGCTTAGTTTTAGTTCTTTCAATTCTCCCTTAAGATTTAGTTATTTTTTAGCATTTCTTCAATATCATGTAGAAGATTTAGTTAGTTATACTATCAATTGACTTAGTTTTGGTTAATATACGTTGTCTCTCAAATTCTTCAATAACGAGACTCCTTAAAGTACTGGTAGTTTTCCCAAATAACTTCCAAAATAGCATATTTCTATGAAATCTTAGGTATTATAAATAAAGAATGATATATTTTAAATAGTTTAGAGAATAATTACTTGATGGCAATTAATACCTTAATTTAATAATGACATAATTCAAGGTGAATTACAATAAAAATTGCTTGGGTGTAGTTTTTCTCATCCACTCTACTGGTAGTTTTAGTTATTATCAAATTTACAGTCTTCTAAAATATTTAGTTTTAGTTTTTCACATTCTCTACAGATTAGTTTTAGTTATTCTTACCAAAGTAAAATACCCCAAAACTAAGGCGGTTTTGGTTTTAGTGTTAGTTCATTAAAACAACACTACTCTGAACTCAACATTTTCTTAAATGGTATTTGCTAGTCTAACTCCCCAGTAGACCAGGTCAATGAGACGTGTGTCTTCTCTGACACTTACCAAGTTTTAATAATACCAATAATATCTAAGTTAATGGGGTTTTTTTCTCACCTGGATGAATTATCTATTACTGTCTGTTGAAACTGCTAATCTTTGGCTTTTTGTTGAGCCTAGAAATAACATTTAAAAAGTGGAGAAAATTGAAGGGCAAAGAATATTAGTCAACTTAACAACTAAACTCAGCTGATAATACAATTATTTAATGAATTAGAGTGGTTGCACTCTCTCACAGTCAGAAGAAAATATAAAACTCGCTATTAGGAAGTCTTATTGTGTGCTACCTATGCACCTCAAGTTACAGGGTACTCTTTTAACCTGACTCAACCTTACCTGTTTGTTCAGATCATCTTCTGTAGGACTTGGCTTTGAATCTTGCCACTTGTGATCCTTCCCAGTCCCCTTTTGCTGCAGTTCCTTCACCTGCTTGTTCAATATCCTTACCTAAATACATAGCCCACTCAAAATAGTGTGGATTCTTTCTTTTCTTTCTATATATCTTTTTTGATAAAAAAAAAAGCCTCGACATATATAGCTATATGTAATGACCAAGTATATGATCATAAGAATATGCGACTTTAATTAAGTTTACCTGGTGGACTAGTCTTCTTTTCTCCTCTGTCAATCCATAACACTTCTGTCTGACAAAACTTATATATTCCTGTAATAATATATATATTATGTAGTATACATACATACATACATTATAGCTATATTCATTTACACTGCAGGTGTACTACAGCCAAGTGTTGTAGAAACACCCTTGAAAACTCTTATGTCTATCTCAAGAATGCTTTATTGCTGAAACCTTTACACACCACAGTTACACATGACTATATCAAAGAAGAAAAAGGAACTGATTAGTTTGGTAGGAAATAAACACAGTGTGTGTACAATATTAGCTGTACTATACCCCAATCTCACAAATAATTTCTTTAATGATATCAAATCACATGATCATTTTTTATTCTACTATTCCTTAAATTGTAAAAGTATATATCTCACAGTCAAGTCTATCCTGACTTCTCTTAACTTTGTTCTGAAGTCCTTCGATTTCTACATAGATACATCATAAAGAGTGAGTATAGTAACTACGTGTACATTAACCGATCAATTTTCTGGAATACAGACCTCATCGCTCTCTACCAGTTTCTTCTTCAGTTCTGCTATCTAATTATCAGACAGAATAAGAAATAATATCAGTGTCACAATATTGCTCAATATCAAGAACTACATTCAAATATTTCTGAACAATAAGTTTTCCTAGCAATTAATAAAAAACAAACAAACTGTTACACCACAAGAAGGCATCTCTCCTATAAAATGTGCTGATTCATGGATTGTCAGTTGCACAGAATAAAAAGTATCAGGAAGAAATATCAATACCATCCATCCAGAGACACCACCTATGCGATTCTATCATTTAGGCAGCTGGCAAGGGTTGCATTCAATCTATAAACAATTGTTTTTCTATGCTGCGAAAATTGGTACCACAGTCTAAAATTTGAAGCAGGCTTCTATTCATTGATTTTAATCAAATTTATGTATAGTGTTGGGGCAAAATACAGAAATAAAGATGTTTGTACATCCCTCCTCCCCTACCGTTTGGAGATCTTCTTCTTTTCCTTTTGCTACTTGTCTCAATTTTACTCTCATTTTGCCAGCCAACTCCTGCAATTCAGAAAGCATAAGCAAATAAAATACAATGTTATGATAAGAGTGTTTTGTAAGTGCTACAAGGAAGCATTAGACACCAGCAATATGTGTGAAGGATGTGATGTAGGAGCAGATGTGTACTTCGTGCAGGAAATTTGGTAGGGTTTTGAAGGCAGTGCAGACATATCTAACGTGATTTTTTCTTCTTGTTAGTTTCTTTCTTCTTTTTTTTCAATTCAAACGGTTGCGGGGAGTGGTTACTATGGCATTGAATACCTTTACCGTATATATGTAATTAAACAAATTCGACATTTTTAGTAGCTTGAGTGTTAGAAGTTAAAATCAAACGATTTAACAATAGTGTAGCTTTATGTTAGGCTCGCTCGCCATTTGTGCTCAACCACATCACGTTAAGTCATGTCTAATGTTTGAAGATACCAATGACCATTGCTGCTAACACTGCTCACTGTAAAAGGTCTATTCCACTTCAAAAGGATCAAAACTTATTTGTGGTAGACAGTGAGTGAACTCAGACTTAATGGTCTCACTATACTATCTGGCTAAATCTGCCATTTTACTATGCAGCTGGTCTGAAAGTTTAGTTGTATTATATCCAACATGACCAGGGCAATTATAAATGCAGGTGTAGAAATTTGATTGGCAGTGCAGACATTTCGCTTCAATGACCTTAACATGATCTGAGCCATAGCTAATTTTTAGCTAATAGGGAATCATAATCATAAGAGTCCCTTTACCCAGAATGAGCACCTGGTATTCTACAGTTAAGTGGAAGAAAGAGGAGCAATAATCTTTATTGTTGATGCCATGAAAAACTGCCAGCTGTACACTTCCACAAGTAAGCTTGCAGTAATAATGCACACCATAGCTCTGCCCCTCTATTAACTGTGGGCAATGAGTTTTCTATGTGCCAGAGCTACAACAGTCATGTGACCTTAATTTGGTTCCCAGTTTTTGCTAAGAACCATACTCATGGTCGCTCCAATATAACTTGGACCAATTTTTAGGGGGTTATTTTGGCAATATGACGTAGTAATAATAATATTTATATAATAATGTGCTTGTGTGCCAGACAATGGTGTATATATTCATGAATAATTCATGAATTTAAGCAGTTAGGTAAGTATTGTCATTACTTTGATCAGTAAAGCATTGTCACATTGAGTAGAAAGCAATTTATTGTAGCTAAAAGCGGGTGGAATTGGCGAGGATTAGGCAGCATAAGTTTTACAAAAGAAGGTGAAAGTTTAAAAAGGAAAGGAAATGTTTGTAAAGCCTAAGTCCATGATCATAGTAGAAGAACAGATAGACCCAGCAGTAGAAGAGATAGACAAGAAGGAGAAAGGACTCCAATACTCCACAATTTCTTTCTCAGCCTTCTTCACTCATTAGAGAGAATACATTTGTTATTAAAATTACAACAACATGAGTAGTATACACATACTACACTAGATGGAGTACATTATTGCAGAAAGAGAATTAACTTAGACCAGTTAGTTGAAGATTTTATTTTTAAAAAAAAAAGAACTATTTTTAGCATTTATTAAAAATATATATCAGGATGGATGGTGAGTCTAAATGGACCATTTGCTCCCTCCCATCTTCCTACTCTTCTGCATGAGGCTAATGACTATAGGACATTATCATTAAGTAGAAGGTAACACTTTGATATGCCCATGGACAATTGACAAGTAAAACCAGAAAACCAGATACAAAGATAGTCAGATATTAAATTTGAAATATTTCCATTTGATGTCTGGCCCCTATTAATTATCACACTAATTCTCACTCACTAAGGCTTCTTTCGTGTACTCGTCCAACTGATCCTGTAACTCTCTGGACTTCTTGATCTCCTGCAAAATACACAATGTATTGGCTCATCTCACTTCAAAATAATTAGAATAAATGTTAATAATTCTCAGATCTCTAGTCTCCCAATGCCTTACATACCTTCCCCTCTTACCTAACTTACTGATACGGATTTCCGTGCGGGAGTGGCCACAGACATTTCTGTGTAGTTTCTGGTGGAGGTGTCAGGCCCGGATGCCCCGCCCCCTTGCTGACCTTAAGCCAGCTTGGGGGTAAGGTGATGGGGAATTCCCCCAGCATCTGGCTTTCAATGATCATGTCTCAAGGGAGATTCCCGACTGGGTGGGTGGGTAATGAGGAAAAAAATCGGCCCTCTGCTAGCCAGTTCCTTCTCCTGCCTGCCGATTTTGACTGAACTGATGACACGTGGCCTTGCAACTACCAGTGTCCCCTAATCGCATGCGCACCCCGCCTAAGTGTGCTCTGTGGTCTATGGCCCCTCCCCCGCTACAGCACACTGGATCCTCATTATTAACTAGGTCTAAAATGTGCCTTTTTTAAACCTTATATAAAATAAAAATCCACTGTATTAGTTAAGCATACCATTTCATATAAGTGGTCTTTGAGTGCTAGCTTTTCCTTCAGTTCTGTAATCTGATAGTAAAAAACACAATGTTGCTACAACTACTACTACTGAAAATAATGATAACAATACTAATAACAATAATAATAATAATAGTAATAACAATAGTAATAATAATAATAATAATAATAGTAATAATAATTCAGCGAAGCGAGCGGAGCTGACTCTCTAATGAGTTCGCGATATATATATATATTTAGGTCTAGAAATTATTTTTGTTCTTGCATGGGTGTACATGTGCACCTTTTCTCCTACGCGCTTGCGCGGACCGGGTAACCTTCTTAGCAACATTTTGTTTTGTTTATCCACTGTACGAAGTAGCTATGCCCAGTAGACAAAACGTTAGAAACGCTCGGTCAAGAGCTTTGAGGGCGTTAGAAACTCCAGAAGAAAAATTAGTAAGGAGAGAGATAAGAAATGAAAAAGACACGGCAAGGAGGAGGAGAGCTAAAACGATGTAGCAAAGTAAAGAATCTTTCTTTTTGAAAAGCCATTAAATGTTCCTATCCACACCAAGCATGCATGGAATAGCTGCAATTACAGGGGACATGCATCACTCGCTTCACTATTTTGTGCTATTAGAGCGCATCACTAGTAATAATAATAATAACATTTTTAGTCAGGGTAGCTTTTTGTGCATAGGATTGACTCCTTAGGGTTTAAGGCAGTATAATTATCGAACACACTCGTAAAGTGGGAGTAGATTCTGATATGCTATGAATAATTGACAACAAAACCAGATCCATAAAAGATCATCAGAAATTTAATTTGAAATATTTTTCACTTGATTTTGACCCCTATTAATTATCACACTAATTCTCACTCACTGAGGCTTCTTTCTTGTACTCGTCCAACTGGTCCTGTAATTCTCTGGACTTCTTCACCTCCTGCATAACACACAATATTTCATAATATGTAACATGTACTGGTCCATCTAACTTCATTTAAATTAATGAATAATAAATAAAAGCAAAAAAATACACTACAACAAGAATACGAGCATATTCTGTTCAACATACCATTTCATATAAGTGGTCTTTGAGTGCTAGCTTTTCTGTCAATTCTTCAATCTGATCGTAAAACAAACACACACACCACATAAATAGAACAGTGAATACAAGCGTTTCAGGCTAAATGTCAAACACAAAAACACTAAAAAGTTAATGATGGCATCAGAGAACATCCTCAACTGTTCCACGAGACTCGAAGATCCTTGAAATTTTTCATTCAAGTTATGAAGCTTATTTGTCTAGAATTACCCTTTGCATTTAGCCACAAGAATGGTACCTGTATTGATTGGAAAGGGGAGGGGCTACAATATGCAACAATCAGATTGTATCACAAATGCATGCTTTCAAAAACTGAAAATAATTAGGCACATGACTATAGGACACACCCATATTAATAGCTGGAGATAACTTATATGTCCATGGACAACACCTGAACATTACAGAAACTTTCATTGACTTGAATTTCAATGAGCCCCTATTAATTATGGTACTAAATGTCCCACTGAGGTATATTTTAAAGAGCCCCTACTAACTAGTGATGTGCTTGAGCACAAAATGGCGAGCGAGCCTAAAGACTATACTATTTTTATATGAATGATTTTGACTTCTAACACTGAAGCTACTGAAAATAAGGTCCAGTTTTTAAATTTCGCATA
>WLWI01005775.1_pt1 | contig 10278 bp, 7 predicted proteins | sample 6701501 | NCBI WGS metagenome assembly WLWI01 (sample SAMN12718690, study PRJNA515312) | sponge metagenome | isolation source: marine sponge | host: Mycale hentscheli | place: New Zealand: South Island, Marlborough, Capsize Point | collected 2014-11-01
TGACACTATTGTCCTTGTTAAAAATTTGTACTACTTTTGAAGCTTAATTTTTATTGTCAATATTTCATTTATATATTCACAGATCACAATATTACATACAATTGAATTATCACAACCATTAAAATTTATAGAACAATAGCGCAGAAATATGAACAATAAATGAAAAGCTTCTGTAGTAGTTAACCCCGAAGTGAAGGTGTAGTCACCAAAATTGCCACAATTTAATCTAGAGATAAAAAAAAAGACATTAGTGGAAGGGTAAGAAATCTGCATATAAAAGATCCAACAATCAAACAATCGGAATATGCTTGATTTTACTGACACTACAGCTATATTACACTGCTAGTTCAATATTGGCATTATTTCTATTTACACCTCAGCATTAGTTGTTAAACAGGTATGAAAATTAGACCTACCTACGTATTATACTTATAACCTGTATCCTGTACACAACAGCGAAAGACCCTTTAGTGCTCATAGCTAACATTAGTAATGGATAACAAGGCTAGAAAGTACTCACCAGAGAAGGGACAAGTTCTTTGATTACAAGTTCATTGAAAACTTGACACGTGATCAATTGCACCGAAGCGCGTGACTAAATTCGGGCGCATGTAGAGCAGAAATACTGTGTTTTTTCTATTCCCCAAAGTTTAGGAATAGCACTTTCCCTACAGTTTTGTATTTTACTGAGAGAATATTTTTAACTACTTCGACGCGAGCTTTCCAAATGTGCAAATCCGGATGCGTAGCTCCTTTTGTTCAAAAGTTACTTAAGTTTTTCTTGCGGCCAGCTCCACTTGTACATACCAGGAGAAAGCACTTACCATGAGTAAAGACTGGAAGTCTGTCCTATATCAAGAAATATACTATTTTGGACTTCACCACTGTACTGTATGGCTACTGCTGAAGTTTAGAAGTCTATTTTATATATCATTTTCTTATCCTGGTGTATGTGCCACAACAATGAGTTTTTGTGAATTCTATTTTTTGTTTTCTATAATATATTCACATTACCAGTGAACTATTGCACATGCATGATTTCTGTAAAATTCTGTGTATTAAAAAAATCTCATAGTTGTAGGGTGGAGCCCTCGTGTCCCTAATCCTTGGCAAAGTTTGAACTGTAGCTGTTCATCCATTCCTGAGCAGTATAAAATTGATTCTGGATACATTACTGTAGTGCACGATGATTTTTGATCAAAAATTTACTCTGCCCTGCCGCAACCATACAAGCGTAATGGTTAGTTATGCACTAATTTGTTGTAAAGCGAGGTGTGACTTTGAGGTAGATAATGCACAACAGTTCAGCTGGAATTCGCTACTAAGGCGCCAAGGCAATGTTATGTGGTGGCACCCTTACAGGTTTCCTCTATGTAAAAATAGTCAGTTTTTCAAAAATTGTATACATTGTGCAAAATATAATAAAATAGGCTTTCCTAGCATTCATATTGTTTAAAGCCATTTAACTGTGTAGTCTAATATTGACCTCTGCATATAAATATATAACAAAGTCTCAATAATTTAACTCATTGTAATGCAGCATGCTTAGTTTACCTGCTATTTTCAAATAATTTGCATTTGTATTGGTTAAATAAGCTGGGCAATTGTTCATGTGTTTCTTGCATGATATTATGTGATTGTATATTTTGTAGACGTGTATAGTGGAAACACCACCTTTATTAGTCTCGGAATGACTATCAATTTTATTGGAACTTTATTCATAATGTTAGGATTCATAATTGCCATCTTTAGTTATTTTTATTCCAAAACTGAAGTCATGACTAGTAAGTGATATTATAAAGAAAATAATTTCTTTAATAATAAAAGTTTTGTCTCACAATAACTTGTTGTTTGGCCAGGCAAGTTAATTGTTATTGCATTGCACAAAAGTTGTAGCTGTATATGACTGAATAGAACAGTCTGGTGACTCTGTGACATGAATACTATTCGGTGGAAATGCATAGTATATAACTTCTAAATACTTTTAATTTTAGTTATACAAAAGATTGGACATCAATGTTTGACTGAAATTGTTTTTAAATGGCACAAAAGTAATGCCAAGTTAAAACAACCATTCAACAAGCAACGTCCAGTCCATTCAAAGATATTTTAGATATTAAAGTTTATGTAATCTGTGTAAACTTTTAAAAAGACATATTAATGGGGGAAAAGACATTGACTTCATCATAGATTAAGATAAGGGAGGAGAAGGGGGTTTGGGAGATTTTGTCCCCTTACTTTTTTGGATTAGTAAGTTCTGTTCCAAAAACACACATGATGACAATAGCCAAAGTTGCATAGTTATAATGTCAAATAACTTCATTAAAGGAATAGCAGTTTGTTGACAGTACGAATAAATTGCTGAATTATGGAATTTTTATTTTGTGAAAGACTTGGTAGCTGTTCCCCAGTTTTGTTAAGTTACTGTTTTTTCTGAGTCAACTACAATGTACTGAATAATGCATTAAGAATTGTGATTTTAATCAAAGATAGTGACAGAATAAATTTTCATAATCTGGGTAGACTGAGAGCCATAGACACTTACCTGCATGGAAATTCTGATTCAAAACAAGGTACTCGTCTGTATTTATGTCCTCTATTTATATGACTCTGATAACAGTCCAATTGGACAGTCTAATAGCAGCTGCTATTAATATGTAGGCCTTTTAAAACTTTGGTTCTAGCATTTTCATAGCAGCTGCTTTTAATAAATAGGCCTTTTAAAAATTGGTTCTAGCATTTTTATAGCAGCTTCTTTTAATAAATAGGCCTTGATGCTTTTTGGTTCATTTATTTTTGTGAGTTTTGCTTTTTTTATTGTTTTATATATTATAAACTTACTATCCCAAAGAGTAAAATTTATTTGGTACATGTTTCTCCAGCAAATCAAATCATCACCAAAACACACAAGGTTTCATAAATGACAGTATTTACATGCACATGATATCTTTGTAAATTTATGTAGCTACAACAACAATTTTGCACTATTTAGCTATCATTAATTCAAAATTCATTGCACTTTCATTTTTCGATATTATATATGTATTTTTATATACTGATTCCATAAATTCAGATAAATATTTTAATTTACAATTTTTTTTATGCTTAGAATCTGGATATATTTTTTGGTGGAGGATGACTGGAACACTTGGAATAATAACATTAGCAATTGCAATTATAAATTTTATACTATGGTTCATCTATATAAGTTTATTCAATAGAAGTAAGTTAAAATACCATATATATTTTCAAACAAATAACTCATGACTGTCTCATATTAATCAATGTCATGATGTGATGCACAAGCATGCTCATACGTACACACTGTGCTTGTTATACAATATAATATAATGATTACAACTAAGGCAGCCAGCTCTCTTATATCATGTTATATTCTTTTCAATTGAATAAAACTAGCCTCCTTTTGGTCACTACTAAAGACTGTAGCTACTTCTCAATTAGTATTTGAGCATGTAAAAATTGTCCCCATAACGTTTCAAATTAACAAATGGAGTATATTAATAAATATGTATATATTATAATGTTTATGTGTAGTACCCATTTTCATACCGACAAATTTTACTGGTATGGTACGATCGTATTTCATTATTATTATGGTTGCATCTTACTTATTTTAATAACAACTTCATGGTACCAATCCACTTACACTTTGTGTATTTTGCACCCGGGATTATACGTTTATTTTCAACTTATATGCTGTGTCTTACCACTTTACTATAATGTTATTATTTATTTTTTATTCTGTTCTGTTTTCTGAACTACATTACTTAACCAAAATCTCTCTGACGTAAATAGCTCTCGCCTCAGTACTTAAACCTAAATAATCAACGTCAACAATACCATTAAACCGTTATTCCGCTTGATAAAATCTCAGGTGGAAATCTGATCTGACACTCACACTAAAATTTCTTTTCTCACAGTTCTAACAACCTCATATACACCCAAATAAACTGAATTGCTGTTTTATGAACATTGTTATGCTAATATTATTATTGTTATTATTGTTGTTATTATTATTAATATTATGATGATGAGGATTGATGATCATATTATCCTGATTATGATTTCAGGTCAAAGTAAAATTCATTATACAGAAATGTACATGAAATGTCCCGGTATTTAAATGCAGTGATCAAAAAATTGTAGCAATTACGAATTGCAAATTTCATCCCAATAATTGTTTAGAAGAACTGAAATTAATAATGTTTTAAATTTGAGGAACATGACAGAATAAGTTTATTAATGGCTTATATCATTTGATCTATTTTTTTAACATTGCAAACCTAAAGGTTGTTCATTAACATAAAACAGAATTGTAAGGTGACATGAATAATTGAGAAATTATATTAAATTGGTTGTAAAAATAGTGTATATTTCGCTATACTTGAATAGTCGAGAAATACAACCAGGTCTCCTGTCTTTATAACGTGCCACTTCCTTATGATAGTGTTTTCTATTATTTTTTTTTGTTTTTATCTCCTCTGTGAAGAGGCACATGACTATGTTTATCCCCATTTTTTTTGTGCCAAGTTTCTTTAGCATTATCTAAAATGATCTTCAGGAAGTTAGTGACAACCATGGAAGCTCCCATTTTCCACTTGTCGCAAAATAAGTCACCTATTATGCCCTTTTATGCACAAACTCTATATTTAAGTCAGTTATTTTACTAAAATTTTATAAATAAAACAACAAAAGCTACCGAATTTAATGAAACGTATTTTTTATTAACACTCAGCTACATTATACTTACTAGCAAGTACCTAACCATACAGTGGTTCCTGATGTACTAACTTGTACAAATTAGGAGTGCAGTAGCTTAAGGTAATTTTTATTCATCATTTCAATTCCAGTTTTTCTTATTCCTCTTTTCAACTCAGAAATTTCTTCTCCTCTTTAGTGTACCTTTTCTGCTCCTCAGTATATCTATCCTTTGTGTATTTTATATGATATTTTCTTTCACTTCTTCATTGAAGTAGATACAATAGTCTGTTTTTCTCACCACCTATATTATGTTTTGTTTTTTGTTTTGTTTTTATCATTGCATTCTCCTCCTCTGCCATTCTAAAACCCATGATTTGTGGTGAAATATGATTATCTACTGTAGCAATACACTAGCGGACTATGGTTGACACATACTTACGTAAATAAAAAATATATTGCAGTTTTTGTGTCTTGTAACACTTTGTTTGGTTTTCCAAAATATAGGCACTTATTTCTTCAGTTAAAGTAATATGCTTTTAATGTTCCTATAGGGTTAATTTGTTAATATATATATATAATTGGATGTGTGTAGGTGTGCGTTGTTCTACGGAAGAGCCAACAGAAGACAGTTTAGCTGTAGTAGCTACATCAATCGCATTCTTAGTACTTGCTCTATCAGTAATGGTATTTGGTAGTACAATAATACCTAGCAAACGAAGTTTTTCATTTGAAAGACTACAAGAAAAAGAGGTATTTCAGGTTATTTATCATTAATAGACAGTATTAAAAACAAGTCCAACTTTTGCATTCTACATTTATCTGTGTTCTTTCTACATTTGCCTATGCTCTTTCTTTCTTGTCATGTTTTCTTCTTGATTGCATTGGTGAACACTACTCCTTATATGTGGTTCTAGATGTGATACTACATTAGATAACTTCTAAATTGTATATGCAGTCTGCTATGTAAGAATTTGTACTCTTGATAAATCCTAATCATAGTTTGGATCACATACTATAGCTATGTAACAAACATGTGTGCTTGTAGCTTTATTTCATTATATAATAGTTTAATTATTCGTTTTGGCCTTGACGTTAACATGAATGACTTCATTGATTAGACTGTAAATTATAGTGGCATTATTTCTTTCTAATAAACTAATGACTGTAAAACTTTATATTAAACAATGTTGCAAACAGGCTATAGGCACACTCTCACATGGACTCCATTTACTGCCCACCTCCATCTAATCTCAAACCATATTTAATAAATATAAATTGTAAGAAATTGACCAAACAAAGAATGTACAGAGGTACGGCTTTTGCTATTTAAACATACAACTATTACTCTATCAGGTATCACACTACTACAAATTAAATTGACATAGGAATATATTTTTGCAGCTAACATTATTAACTTTATGCTACAAATAATTTTCTTTATTTTTAGGAATCTGAAATGTTTGTAATTGGTTTAAAAGCACCAACATGCAGTAAAAAAAATGAATGTTGCATTAATTGCAAAATCAATACTGGAAAAGCTGACATTGGCAATTGTTGTAAACATTGTGGAAAGGTAAACATCCTTTATATATGTAATATGTATTGGTCAAATTAAATAAATGTTGCATAAATATCATTGTAATGCATTATACATAGAATATTTGAGTTCAACTCACAGCCAAAATTTAAAATAAATTGAAATATAGAATAGTAGCAAGTATCGTGTCACACAGTGGCAGTTGATGTAACGACTTTTGCAAATTAGGAATGCAGGTTTTTTTTTCATTTTTAAATCCTCTACCACTAAAGTTAGTTGTCCTCTCCTGCATGCTTTCTTTCTTCATGAACCCTTTCCTCTGTTCAGTTCTTTCTTTTCAAGTCATGGATTACCGTCTCCTCTGTCTAGCATTTTGTGCTTCTCGATCTCTCTGTCTTTTTATGCGTAATTTTGGCTTTCTAAAACTTGCTTTCTCTTATCAGCTTTTGCCTGACCTTCTTACTAATCACCTCCTTATTATGATGACTAATTCTGCTCAGCTAATGATTTATTCATGGATGCACATTTGAGAGGGTTGTAGTATTCATCCTGTCTGTTGGTCTGTCTGTCTGTCATGCTCTTATATTAAAAATTATTACTGACAACTAACAGACTTTGGTACTTGCTTATTCAGAACAATGATTTATGACATTTCATTGCGTTACTTTCTTATTTTGTGGTGATAGTTGAGAAAAACGCTAAGCTATCAGCCCCATGTAGGCACTAGCTTTTGTGGGTGATGCACATTTTTGTCACATCTTAATTACTTAGCTACAGTAATAATATTCTTGCAGTATGTGATAATAGTTGTGCTTTATGCTGAGAAAGTAGCCGAGTACTTGAATCTAGTGAATCTATCAGTGGGTGTCCTTCACATGTTTAGTTTCTCTTATGAAGACAGCATTAAATTGTCATCTACATTGCACAGCTGTACTGATATCAAATAAATCTAGAAATGTTTTAATAGCGAGTTAGCTAGTGTAGCACTTCTTTTCATGCTTTAACATTACGGTAATTTTGTTTATAGCTGATAACACAAATAATTTCTCAACACATTCCATTTTCTGTGCATAGGGGAGCGAAGACACCAAAGTATTATACTTCGATAAAATATATCTTTAGTTTACGACGTGAAAAAAAGCAATTAATAAAGTCTAAGTTGGCATAGAAAAGTGTAGAATACAAATTAGCCATAATGACTAATGTCATGAAAATTCGTGATCGGATTTGGGAAAATCCGCCTAAACGCGACAACCTATTTTTTTCTGTTTCTCCAGGTAAGCCTTATGGGTCAATTTTTTTTCAAAAAATTTTTTATGGCAGAAATGGATAGACACCAGTTAGCTCTAGCTTATGACGCAGTTGTAAGCTCTGGCGAGCTCTAGAACTCACGCTATGAGGCTAGAAACACTTGCCGGTTGGACTAGTGTACAGAACGTTGCTAAGAAATTATTGGCGGGCTTTTCACTAACGGCGGGGAAAAAAACTGTAACTAATTCACTTACTATTCTACATAATCCACATACTCACGCAATTCTTGCCATCATAGTTTCTCGAGGAGCCTTGCATTAAGTCTTTTTGACTTCTTTCAATCCGCCTGTAACCGGTTTAGTCCGTAGTGTCCCGGAGACACGCCGTAATAGTATACGAATAAAAGGCACGCCCCCTGACCTTAGCAACGCCTTTACACGGCACTTTTTCGAAATCAGCAATATTAAGTTTAGCAAAAATACTGAAGTGTTGTAGTGCGTAGGGCGAAGACGGCTTGTGCTACAGCTTCCAAATTTGGAGGACGACATCCCAAGTCCCCGTGCAACGTACTGGTAGAATAAATTAGAAAACTTTAGATGCCGCGTTTAGACGGATTTTCCCAAAACCGGTCACATTTGGTAGCAATTACATATTGAAAGGTTTATTTATTTCCAAGCAGATTGCTATCGAATTAGTAAACCAGCACGGCATAAGTTATTGGTATGCGAGCATATTTGTTGTGAATATAGAAGTTTTTATACACTAACGTAGTGGACTTGTGAGAATGTGGAGGAAGCTAAGCAAAATTCCAAGTATTCAGGTCTGCCCCTAATTTACGCCTAAAATGTTATACATGCCAGTCTTGCACACACACGCACACACACATATAATACATATATCCAATTGCTCTAATTTGTACATACTTTATGGTGTCTCCTACTGCTTCACTTGCTTGCCAAAACTCTTACAAAATTACAGAATAAACAAAAGTGAAAATAAAGCCTTAGAGTTAAATATCTAGCCATACCACTCTGACAAGTGTAATAAGTGGTTTCTGCCATGCTAGATATCTTCAGTGAAGTGGTTTATATTAGGGTTGGGAACCGTTGTTGGTGTGAAGTTGGCCATAAAACTCAGAAAGAGTCACCCCCCATCCCTAGCTGATATTTTAGCAGCTGCTCTAACCTGTTGGGTAGACTCCAGTAGAGGAAGGTAGCTGTAAAAATCCAAAAAACTGGTAAGCCAGGCCAGTTGTTATTACTACTAGGGTAGTTACACAGCAATACAGACATGAGATGACAATATGTGATAACATGAGTTATCTCACTGGGTCATATACCTAATAATAAAAAATGTGAGGATATCTATCTTGGAATAATTATATATATTATATGTTTATATATTTTTTTCAGTATTTGTGTAAAGGTTGTGCAAATAACAAGGCATTCTTGAAATTTTATATGAATGACCGTCCACTATGTACAAAGTGTATGGATGAGTACAATTTGGAAAATGAACGTAAGTGCATTTTTCATATACATTAGCAATTATCTCTTTCTTTTACTTCTTGTTTTTTGTTTTTGTTTTTGTTTTTGTTCTTGTTATGTTTTGTTTAAGGTTTGAGAACTCTTTCAGTGGAACAAGCTTCACTTCAATTGTTTAAAGAAAGTAAAGGCCATTGCAGAGAATGCAAAAAAACAGCCGAAAAGAATAGGTTTAAAAAGGACAGAGCACTCATAATTTGTAATATATGTAATAAGGTAAAGTAAAAAAAAGACTAATAAATTTAATTAAAACAGTTTGTAACACCAAATAGCACAGGAAATAATAAAAAATCTCGAAAGAAACGTATGAATTTTTACATTAATTTTGAGAGAACATTTGAAACATTGAATTCATAGCATGTTGATAAAAATTGTGTGATACTGATCCTTACTGCTTTAGGCACTTGTAATACATGCCATAGTATTATCAATGTCAATGAACTCGAGAATACATCCATCGAATGAAAACACATAGAGAAACATTACGCATCGTGTGTCCAGTTATAATAATATAGTTTTATTAACTTTGCTTATGGAGTCCTCAAACTATTCTAGTATATAAGAGAATTCACTACACTTTGAAGTATTTTGCTAAACAATGTAATATGTATATGAATATTATAAATTATATATATATATATAACATTTTCATTCTCATCAATAACTTTCGCTAGCACCACGGGTTTTGTATGATTTTTTGACAATAAGATTGTAATTTTAAGTAATTTAATTGGTTTTATTGTAGGAAGTATGCTATCAACAAGCTTGTAGTAAACAGGACCAAAATAACCAAATGACAGTGTGCAATACATGTTATACTTTCAAGCTGAGGAAAGGTAAAGTAGCAAATGTTCAACCAGAAGAAACAAACAAAGTGGAATCAATACAGCAATGTGACACTACCATACCTTCTGTAGTAGCTACCACCACTTCAAATAAGGTAAATTTTCAGGATAATAAATTTCAAAATTAACTTAGATGTGTTATTTCTGTTTCAGAATGGTGAATATGTGAGGTTGGATATAGAAATGCAAAACATTAGCCAAGTCTAGTCTTTGAACTTTTTTTTTACTATTTCAGTTGTGTTCTTTGTGCTACATTGTATTCTCCAGATTAATGTACATACAGAATTTTAGATATGTAAATTCTTTGGCGGGTCCCTCCTTATTAAATATTATTTTACTCTTGCAGCAAAATTAGGGGAGGGGGTGGGGGGGGGTGGGG
>WLWI01005777.1_pt1 | contig 10274 bp, 8 predicted proteins | sample 6701501 | NCBI WGS metagenome assembly WLWI01 (sample SAMN12718690, study PRJNA515312) | sponge metagenome | isolation source: marine sponge | host: Mycale hentscheli | place: New Zealand: South Island, Marlborough, Capsize Point | collected 2014-11-01
AATTTTATACTATCCCCCCACCAAACCCCCCCCCCCAACCCCCAACCAAAAAAAAAAAAAAACCACCACACCCCCCCCCCCCCCCCCCCCCCTCCACACACTCTACCCATGTTTATAACAAAATATTAGGGTGATTAAAAATACCAAGCAAAAAATAATCAATGCTACTACCCACCAAATTTTGTCGGGAAAATTCTTTCATCCTCAAGTTGCTTTTGAATCTGTGTCAGTGAGGAATCTATGAATCTCTGGGCAGGGACTTTGGCCATCTTCTTTCCTTTCTTGTCATCCAGCCACTCAAAGGTCCTGCAATTAATTGATAATAAATTGATAATAAAAACTCAGAAGAGCTCGGAAACAAAGACTCTAAGAAACACTAAAATCAGTTGCAGTATGAATGTTATTCCAATGCTATAATAATTTGGCAGCATTTTTATTTGAACGACACTCAGAAAGCCGGAAATTACTGTTAAACAAACTGCTTACAACTATGTCCACATTGAACTGTGAAACTATGTATACTTGCTAATGATAATATTGAATGCTGTTTCCTAGTATGTGAATGGGACTAGAAATGGTGCAAACCAAAAAAAATTTGAGTTTTTTTAAATGCTACTAGTAAGCTATAATTCACCTCCACTTAGTGCTAAATTACTGGATGGAAAAATCTTCGATGCGCAGAGAACTGGCGGCTGAATTGGGCTGTGTTCAGAAAAGCAATTGAACCAGAAATCGAGAAACATAAATTGAATTGTCACTTTCGGTATAACTGACATTTCTGTATACTTAACGGCGTACTCCGCATACCTGATTATATTTGCAGCAGCTTTTAGCGGTGACTAACAAACAATTGCGTAGAGTTCTTTTTAGCTTTTGTAGCATCTCACAGCCAGTCTTGTCGGAATCCTTGGCTACTCTATGGGACGTAGTGGTAAATGTTCAGCCAGAGGTAAGCTGCAGAGTGCAAGCAATAGTCTCAAAGCTATGCTGGATTTTTGCTGCTAGTTTTAAACCCCGCCCATTCCCCGTTTATTGTAGTTCAAGAACAAGGGTGAATAAAAAGTAGCTTGTCTTTTCACGGCATGTTTGGGGTCTTTTAAGTGGTTTAGATATTTTAAACTTGGCATAGACATAGAGACTAATTCTGCAAAAAACTAAAAATTTGGGGAAGAAAGCATTTTCCCGATGACTTATTTCTGGAGCCCATATCTCAATTTTTGTGCCGTAAGGTCCCTTTTCCGAGACCAGCTCACACTCACATGATGGTGCATAGGAAAATCTGCCACAATGCAACAGGCATAAACATGATTAAACTTCTTAAAAATGTAATATAGAAGCTCATGGATTGAAGCAGTTAGGTTGCATATATCAGCAACAGTTAAAGATACGGCTATAAAATTTGGAGATCTCGATATCTGGATGCCAACCAAGGTGTAAATGAAAAAAAATAAAAAAAAATTTGAAGGGGCCCGTGTTGTGCCTGATTTTCCTGTAGGTATCAGGGGTATAAGGATGGCCACTGCTGCCTCTATATTGGCAGCACTAATTTACCGCAGAAGAACTCTATTGAAGATACTACTCAATAAGACAGAAGCACAAGTCAAGAGTATATAGCAGCTCTGACTTGCAATGCAAGTCTGCATTAGAGCAATGTTCAAGTATTGAACACTGGGAATTGACATTCTTAGTCAAGTGGCTACTCTACTGCACCACAATGAGTTTTTTTTGTTTTTTTTTAAATTGAAAAATCACATGGTGCAGACCATGTTTAGGCCATGTGCCCAGGTATTAATAGATTCTGAGGAATACTAACTCAAAACTCCACACTTCAACTGCAATGATCCAGAACAACATTATGAACAATGATCAGTTACCATACCAACCCTAATTAGAGCTCACCCACAATAAAACCAATCAAATAAAACCATATAATGACAACCAGACACGATTATGACAAACTCTTGGAGCAGCCTAGGATCTGCGCTGCTGTCACCCACTACGAGACTTAGGTGACTACTGGAAACATGGACAGAAAGCTATGACTAACAAGCAGGAGATTAGCTGCAGTAATGTGTAGTGAAATTAACATCATCTACAGTGATGAACGATGGTTCCTTTTACTTGCCCAATAGCCTCTGGCCAAACAGGCAATTAAGGTTTTTGTAAAAATAAGAAAACTTGTTCTTCTCTAGAGACCAATTTTTTTTTTTTGTGTGTGTGTGTGTGTGTGTGTGTGTGTGGCTACCCTTAAAGATAATTTGATGGTATGTTTTAAAATGTACCATTAATATTGGGCTTTAATAAGAACTTGGACTCAACAAATTCTGGTAAAGGGTTTCAATTTTAAAGCTTAAAAACCATTACTTGCAATTTTAGAATAGGGTGAAAGATCAAGTTGGTAGCCCCCTTTACCTCAACTTGGTGTAGAAAGAGTACCAGGAGGTTACAGATTTCACAACATAATGTTAAAAAGCTAGATAATCATAGTGTGCCATGTCTTGTGTGTTGGAAGAACAACTGATGGAGTAGTCAATTTATATTACCACTATCATCATTATTATTATTATTATTATTATTGGTTTAGGGGTGGGGTGGGGTGGGGTGGGGTGGGGTGGGTATGACGGAATTTATTGTGAATACCTTATAATCAAGCAACCAACGTGTGTCTTTCTGAGGTAACAACTCTTGCCCCAAAAGGTACAAAAGCTATAGGCAATGAAAACATCATGTATACTGGATGCATCAGAGCTGTATTGTCAGTCAACACTCACTCATGAACTATTTATTCAGTGGAGGAAAGAACACTAACTTTAAAACATTGCACTGTCCATAATATTCTGGAACTATTGAAGTTCTGGCTATTGCAAAATAGAAGACATTATTTAGTAATACAGTAGACCCTCAGTTATCCGAACACCAATTTTGGGAATTATAATGATATTCATTGGAATTTTGCTGTGCATTAAATAGATAAGAGATTAAGACTCCATTCAAAATGACTTATTTTGAATATCCGAACATTTCAAATATCCGAACAACCCTTGGTCCTGAGGTGTTCGGATAACTGAGGGTCTACTGTACACACATACACAAGATATTTGGTAACGTGTGTACAGCCCTTTGTGATTTCCCATGAATGTGAGATAACAGTATGTGTCTGGAAAATAAATGATGCTCTTAATGCCAATTCACTGAGAGATGGGCACAAACACTTTGTACAGTCTTACCATGCACTATTTAGCAGGAATTGTCAATAGATTTACAAGAAAACACTGTACTTTTCAAGCCTGTTTATCTGGAGGACTGTGTATACTAAACAAGCTGGTACAGTAATTTGTTACCCAGTATGTGTGCTCGCATTCAATTAAAAGCAGCTGGTGAATGAAGCGGTGATTAATGTGTTCATTCTATTCCAGGTTTACTCAATCTATTGTAGTACTAGTGCCATACAAGTGAGAATTTAAAATAGTAGGCATATTTTCCCTTGCAAACATGATAAACAGTTTGAATTTGAGAACTTTTGAAGGTGCACTAGAGCTCAACACTACTTTCCTTGCATACCAAACCATATAAAGAAATTACATAGTTTGACCTAAAATTGCCTCACTCCTTTTCTCTCTCGTGAATCAAAATTCTGATCAAATATAATATAATAGCAGCACAAGACAGTATGAGATTGTGCGCTGACTTACTCTTTCCCTGCGGTCATCGAGGGGCAGCTTTGTGTCGTGCATAAGGCCGATATTGCTCCTACTTGAACATTTATGTGGTTAAAAAATGCCAGTGCTACAAACATAAAAACAGAGAAATAACAATACACTGTGATCAGGAACACCCCAGGTGTGAGCACATATGCACACACATACATAAATGTATCCAAAAATCTGCAATCTTTTCATAAAAAATAAAATTAAAATAAATAAATAAGTCAGTTTATGACCCCTTACCCAATTTGGCATAGTGAGAAATACTATCCAATCCCTATCCCTTTTATCACATCTATATGTAGCAGGTGTGTCAGGCACCCACCAACAATTTCCAGCATCTTTATACATTTTTGTCTATACTATAATAGAAACTACTATGAATATTGTATTACTTTCAGTCAAGTAGTGCAATGTGTTATGGCTAATGTGTTAATTCCTTTTGTCAGGAAGTAAACTACCATCACCACAATGCATACAAAACTAGTTGCTGCTAGCCACACCCTCCCAACTCCCATTAAATGGTTCAGTCAGTCAGTGAAGAGGATATCTACATATCTAGATTACTACTAGTACCTTAAACACAAACTGAGATAACCATCTAAGAGTGGTGCATTACAGCTCTCTAGTTTAATGCAATACAGAATCTTCACTCAAACATGTGTAGTAGGAGGATGTGATCGACCACGAGAAAATAAACTATCATGACAATAAATTAAAATCGAGTAAATGTGCAGTCAAGTTAATTTACCTTAATGTTAAATTAATATTATTTGAAACTTCTATTATCGATATCCAAGTTAAAATTTCAGCAGAATTGGGTGAAAGGTAAGAAAAGCTTTTCATTAAGGCGGTCAAGGCACCCAGTTGTATACAAAGAATGCGGGATGTTGTTTAAATGACAATACCTACAGAAGTTAATGGCTGAAGGAAGAATAGATTACAATACAAATTTAACCTATCACTAAGCACAGTAAATACTTTCCCAATAAGCTATACATTACATAAATCATTACGCACAGTACAGTGGTACGTGTATGGAAATCACTTGTAAAACTTCAAACATTTTTAACCCTCAGCGCACATGCGTGAGAGGGTTACAGTACTCAGTTTATCTGTTACTCATTCTGTCACACAGACCTCAAAGATGGCAGCCTCCCAAAGATTGAAACAAGCATCAAAATGTTGCACTGGACATCTCAAGTCCCTTTAATGTGCCAGAATTTTTTGTTTCGACTTTTGGTCTTTGTTATAGCTAGCTCGTGTATAGTAACGCTGAGGGTTCGCTCATTTTTTCTTGAGTCAGTTTTTTTTTTTATGAAGCTTGACAGAGTTTCTTGGGGGGAGGGAGAAAGGGAAGGGTGAAGGGGAAGGGAATAAAGGGTTCCAGCTCTTTCCCCCTCCCACTTTGTACATGAAGAACTCCTAGCCATTATCAGGGTCTTCTCCACTGGCAAACACTAGGTCCCTGCCTGACTGGGTTATGTGATCAGTCATCATCTGACCATTTTAGCACTCTTCTTGCCGCCCTCCTTCTGTATAAACCACATGGTCCTCCAAACAGCCTGTGGAGACGCTTCCCTTGGTAAGTGCCACTTTCTTGGTAAGTACTGAATTATTGCAAAAAAAGTCTATTTTTTTTAAAATTGTGTCACAACAGCCAGTTTTCTCATAGCCTGTCACAAATACACTGTTGGTCAAATACAAGCCTTAGACATGCAACAGAGGAAATTACCTTCAAAAAATTAGATAAAATCATACAGAAACACCATAAAACTTGCACATGGCATAAATGCTTTAACCAAGAACATTTGTGCCACAGGGAGTAATTGAGGAAGATAATATCTGTTTTGAGTATAAAACATCACAAGTGGTGATGTATTTACATATTATACTTGTCTTAGGTAATGGAATGGGAACACATGTAGGGATTTACACAATCTTCTGGTTTGAAGGATATGGGTTGACTAAGGAATGGAAGGGGGACATGTGTGCATCCATAAAGTCAGACAACACTAATGCCTACAGTGCCACTTAACTTAAGAACCATGTCAAGTGTTCCATTCAGCAAAAAGTTAGATAAAATCATACAGAAACACCATAAAACTTGTACATGGCACACTTGCTTTACAAATAGTAACTTAGTCTCCGCTTTCTAATATAGCTAAGAAATCTCTGGAACAAAACTGTCAAATCAGTGTTTTGTAGTCTTGAGTTCAATAATTTGCTGTAGACACATGGACGTATATTGACAGTGAGACTGATAAATAAGGCTAATACTTTGTTTTTGAAGAGTTATTCTTGACGTGGTACACTAATAGAGTATCATCAAATTAATGGACTGCTAATGTTTGGTTTGGTTTAATTCACAATATTTCAATCAAGGTAACTCAATTTCTTCAGGTGGAAATACAACTGAAGAAGATCGAGCAACCTTGATTGAAATGTTGCGAATTAAACTAAACCAGACATGAGCAGTTCTTTAATTTGATACTCAGACTAATAGTTTACATACCTAATGCTATTTATTTATTTGTCTCCTACTTGGGTACAATTTCCAATAAATCAAATACTATTTCCTATTTAACATATTCCACAGTTCTAATAAATTCCACCCTAAAAAACGCCACACTTGAGTAGTGGCTTCCTTCCAGGGTGAAGTAAAAGGAATTAAAAGCCATATTTGATCAAACATACAGTATACAAAAAAAAAAAAAAAAAAAAAAAAAAAAAAAAAAAAAAAAAAGTGACTATTTTCCTCAAAAGCCCATTCCCAAGTCAAGTTGAATTATTCATTATTAGTGGACAAGACAGTGAGTATAAGGAAGAAGGCTTTGTATTTCTTGAAGGGGGGGGGGGGGGGGGGGAACTCATTCTACCTACTCTCCAATGTTTTGAGCAAGTCAATGCTACAGACGGAGCAACTACACCGCATTGAAGTGCTTGAGATGGTCATCTCAGATAAAATGTAGTCTCTAAAATTCAGACACATTTAGCTCCACATGCTGCATCTTACTCACTGTTTGTGGCTAGCCATTCGTTCACGTCTGTTCTTTGAGGAAGCTTGGAAAGCTCCTTGAGCTTGCCAGATACAGAAGGGTACAGCGTGAGAACGCTGGTGTCCAGAAAGGCTTTCTTCTCATCTGCCTCCGGAGTGTTGTTACTGCCTTTGGTTCTGCAAGGGACGCATAAAACATTAATACAGAGCACTGCCATGAGAATAACATGGAAATATTAACTATAAAGTTGTTAAATTCTGGATATACTTATTTAAACAAGGTAGGGCTAATAGGACGATTAAAGTTGCAAGTCCAATTGGAAAGGTTGAAGAAAAAACTAAGAAACAATTTAAAGCCTATTACGAGACAAATGTCAGCATAGCATATGCCTGCTATGGACTGCCAATATGGCAGTAGAATCTCCTTTGGCAGTAGTAGTAGTAGTATACATGCAGGAATTATATACCAATAGCCTCATGAGGCCTCACTCATTACAAGAAGAACAGGGAGAACACATGTGGAGTGACACTGAGTCAGGAGCCTGATAAGTTATGTATAGACCACTTTATTGAATGGTTGAAATAAAAGGTTAAATTAGGTAAAAGATCATCAACAAAACTAACTTATTATTCTCTTCTCAACAGCCAATACTGTTAATTAAAACTTAACCCGACGTTCGACTTCTTGCTGAAGTCCTCTTCAGGGGTCAACTGAGGTCGACCTCAGAGTCAAAATGTGGGGTTAAGTTTTAATTAACAATATTGGCTGTTGAGACGAGAAAATTTGCTATTATTACAAATTGTTTCAGCAGAATGACTGAATTAATAAGTAACTCATCTTCCTACTACACAACTAAGATGTGAACATCTTTTGTACAACTTCAACTGTACTACTTTCAACTGCACGAATGAGGTCAGTAGAGAATGCATTGAAAGTGAATAAACTTTCAATGGTTTCATTGGAGTTCACTCACATCTGCTAGATTCTTTTCTTTTGTGCATGCATCATTACTATCCTGACTGTAGACTAAAATATTACAGGGAGGCACTCCATTCAAGGAAATGCAGCCAACGTCTCTACCCTTCCCAACCCAAATATTTAATGTTCAAAAACTTCAAAAAGACACCACACATTCCACCTTCTGGCTCAGTCATCCATATACAATTATCTGTTAGTGTTGGAAAAGCAGGAAAAGTCCCTAGGAAGTGTCATGGCTGTTGTAAGACTCAACACTGACAGTTCTTCCAGGAAGACAGACCTTGTTGGAACAGCCCTACCCACACTCCTCGGATGACTCAGTCAGGTAAATGTTTGCTTACAAAATGCATTCTATAATATGTACATGCCACCTAAAGTGATTATCTCAGGGACCAAACTAATTTATTACACATCCAAGTAAGCAAGTTGTCAAATTATCAGTAATGATATAAAAGTGATGTGTGTGCATCAGTGGGTATGTACACACATGACAAATTTAGGTTGTGTTCGTAGATTCTATTTCAACATAAATAATAACTTGGCGATAAAAAAACTAAGCATCGAATAGATGAGGGTTCCTCTACTGGGTGTTTATTTTTATATTACAGTGATCTTAATGCATGTGATTTGCAGTGGACAGTTTGCACAAATCCTTTAAAAATATTCGCATGAACACGACTAGTCAATAACACCTTCTCAATGGCCCATTCCCGAAGTGAAACCTATCAAGAGAAGTGACACTATAGCTACCTCTGCAGAGTAAGGTGATGACAGTTGAAGATGATAGGAAGCTCAATTTACAAGCAAGACGAATCAAGGTGGTTGACACTCGTGCTAACCCATGTGGGGGTATACTAAGAGAGGGGTGGGGTAAAGGTAGGAGGAGTTTGGGGGTAAAGTACCTAATGTACTTAGTATTCTCCAGCTGAATATCAACAGAACTCTCAGTTTCACCACCTGAATCAACTGCCAGCATCTGCTGACTTGCAGTCCCACCAAGGTTATGATACTGAGGATGGAAACTTGCACAGCAGCAAGGCTTTAAGTACATTTTCACTTTGATCTCGTGGAGAGGGCATGTCTAGCCATTGTATTCTGCTTGTTCAATGCACTCACTTTAGTGTACATTACGGAAGAGCCACAGAGCTGCATCAGCTGATTTCTACACGGGCTGGGGCTATGTCAACATTGTGTTCAACAGGAAAACTTATGGCAAGCCTGTCCAACAAATCTTTTCAACAGAGAATAGTTTTTGACCAATTGTTGCCCCCGACATGCTAACAGTGTGTCAAGTTGGACATAAAGAGTCTATTGCTACACCAACTATACAGGATATATATTGCAATGCTACATATCTAGACACGATATGTTCTACCAATCTATCGCACGATCAACAACTTGTAAGCATGTTGTTAAAAATTATTGAGTAAAAACACCTACCACAGTCAACGGTAGTACCTGATTAAAAGTTGGCAAACGGAATGTGTAAGCTATAATGCAATCATAGCCTATATGGAGTGAATGCCCACGAATTTGAAGGCGTGAGAGTCAAAAGTATAAACAAATAAATGCTTTATTAGAACTCGACAGTTGTCATTGATTAGTGGTCAGTTCCTACATCCCCCCCCCCCCCCCCCCCCCACCATAATATGCTCTAATCAACCGTCCTCTCTATCACCTCTACACAACACACACACACACACAATTCCCTATTTTGCACATGTTGTTTGCTGAAGAGAACAGCCCAGTCACATTGTCCAACAGTACTCATAAGAAATGCACCTCAACACAGTCCGCCCTGCGTTCCAAGTATTATAATTCCCTTCTGATATAACTACTTTCACAATATCCAAGTTAGAAAACAAATGCGCAATTGTATCATGTTCAATCGATAGTCTCCATATTTCTGAGACCAGAGAGAAATTCCACGTTCATTCCTGACATATCTTATGCCTACCATCCCCAGTATAGACAGCTGTTAAAGAGCCCTATTCTCAATGCCTCTGTATTTGTAGTCCCTTGGTCTTAAATAGTGGGACCGGAATCAAGCAATTCAGTAGGACATTGGAAATTCAACAAGCCAGTAGTCCCACAGGAATGGAAGAAATGAAGTTGAAACCTGGTCCCAAAGTGTATGTGTAAGCCAACACAAAGAATAGTAGCCAGTATATACCAAAAAGTATAAACCCTTTATAACAAGAGTGTATCTCAGATTCCACCTGTACCCTCTACCCAACCAGGGGAGGAGGCTAACTGAAGGAATGAAGGGCTGTGGTCCTAGGAAATCCCAGCAGTGATTGCAGCTGGCCTACTCATCAGTGGTCTAATGAACAGGGAGTTTCTCAAGCCATAAATAGTGGCAGTTGGTTGGTATGCTTCACATATAAATAAAATGATGTTTGTAAGAGAAGAGCAAAGAAATGAGTGGACTATAATGGGTCAGTAAGAGAAAAATCTAAGTTGGGCCTAACTAAAATCAAATGGGGTTAAAATAAACTTATAAATACACCCCCACCCCCCCCCCCCCCCCCCCCCCCCCCCCCCCCCCCACCACACCAACCCCCCACCCCCCCCCCCCACAAACACAAACAAC
>WLWI01005778.1_pt1 | contig 10274 bp, 4 predicted proteins | sample 6701501 | NCBI WGS metagenome assembly WLWI01 (sample SAMN12718690, study PRJNA515312) | sponge metagenome | isolation source: marine sponge | host: Mycale hentscheli | place: New Zealand: South Island, Marlborough, Capsize Point | collected 2014-11-01
AAAAAAAAAAAAAAAAAAAAAAAAAAAAAAAAAAAAAAAAAAAAAAAAAAAAAAAAAAAAAAAAAAAAAAGAATGGGAAATACAATTGCACCATATGAAGACAATATTGAAACCACTAATTGCAGCCACAATGGAAGCTTAATTAGCTCTGCGTAGAAAAAAAGAAAAGAAGAATTAATGTTCTTGAAACTAGCTGGTTAACTACTTCATTCAGAGTGTAAAGGAGGACAAGGATAAGCCGTAAACAAAAACATGACCAAGCTTAGGCTAGGCACAAACCACAGTATTCCCAAGACAAATCTGTGCCTCATATTTAAACATATTATTAAATATTTCTAAAAGAAAAAAAATTTCAGTAAGGTATTGAGGTGAATAGAGAAGTAAATGAATCATCATTGATATCATAACCAAAAACAGTTCTTTTGAGCGGCAAGTCAAGTGTGGTGGTGACTTGCTTCGAGTGTTTGCTGTTGTCACACACGATGAAACAAACTTGGTACTTTTTACTCGAAGTTTACTCAAACAAGTTATTTAAGCCACTCAAGGAGGTAATGCAATGAGAATATTCCTCCCCAAAGATGTGTGAATGACACATGTGTATAAGCAATAAGTAAATTTTTCATCAAGTTCCTTTACTAAAAGAATGATAGTTTAATATACAGGGTGGGTGGTAAAACCAATGTAAAAATTTTCAATGCTTGATAATTCCCAAAAGACTTGCATTTACTCAGTCATTCACCACACAAAGAAATTGATATTCAATTGAAATCTTCAAAGGGGCATGGACTTAACCAAATAACTCATCTACGAAGCCACACCTAATACCCTTTATCTGCACTGTTTCCAAACAAGCTCCCACTAACAGAAAAGTAGAAAAAGAACAAAGGCAAAGGGAGAGGTGTGTATTTGACTAGAAGAAACCTTTTTTACTTAAAATCTTTATTGCACTGCGAATTTCCTGATATTGTTTCCCGTTCCAGTCAGCAACATTTCCTAATGCCTACAATGCTTGCACCAACTGTGTCAGCTATTCTATTTCAGTCATGTTCGGAGACACCATGCTGACGATGATAGGTGCTTGTGGTTTATATACAATACTTATCCTGCTTATAAAAAAAAATTATTATTATTACTATTAATAGATTAGTTAACTGTTAAGTACCAGTAGAGCCAAGCTGATGTCTGTTTGCATTTAATTTATTAGGGGGTAGGAAGATTGGGGGGGCGGGGCAGGGAGGGGAGGGGGGAGAGGGGGAGGTTTGTGACAACAATTTGAATGTATCTCAAACTTGGCAAGGCCAATATAGCCCAAATGTATTAACAATGTGCTGTAACTTTACTATTATTATGATGAATTTAAATACAACTTCTAAACTTCTTCACATTTGATTTACACTGAGGAAGGCTCTATGGAAATTAAAAGCTATAATAATGATTACTGATTAGACGGATGAATATTTCTAAATGTATTAAAATCGTTGTATTACCAGAAGGTTGCAGAGTAAAGTTATCTTACCAGCTTTCTTTGAGCTTCCAGAATCTTCTTATTATTCTCTTCCATAATCTGTTGCAATCTGATTTCCTCTTGTTCCCTTTCTTCCTAGAAGAAGAAAAGATAATAGAAATGCTATAAATAACAGAATCAGTACAAGACAAAGAATTTGGATGGTGGACAATGTGAACCCAGTGACAGAAGCCAAGACAACAGGGGGAGAGGGAGGGAGAAAGGTCTGCACAATAGGAATAATAAAGGTTGCAAGAACAAGCCTTGCACTACTCAGAACAGAGCCAAACCTGGACAATGGATACTATTATAGACTATACAAGATGCACAGACTAAACGATCAAAACATTGGCTTGCCACAGCACACACTTGGTCAGTAACCAACTCTGTCGATTACCCACAGCTCATAGCAATATACATCTTTCTCTACCCCTTTGCCACCACATCTTCCTTTGCCACCACATCTTCCTCCCCCACCCCACCCCCTTTCCGATAAGCATAATTTTTCTTTTGTCTTTACGTGTACAGAAGACTCATGTTTGCCTGACTAGGTCATTCATTCAGTCCATAGAACTCTTTCTTTGCTCATTCCATTGTGTCCTAAAGGAGATACAACAGTCTCAACAAAGCACACTTGTTTCTTTTGAAATAAAATTGACACAAGGTTGAAAAGTACACACAAAAACATAATGAAAATAAAAAGAAAAAAGCCGATGGAATCTGTCACGCCTAAATTAGGCCATTGAAATATTGTTGGAGTGTGTGGGGGTAGCCTATTGTCCATTCACACAGTACTTTAATATTGACACTCCAGCATCCAATGAATACAGCCGTAGACTAAAGCACGACATGTGACAACCACACAGCAAGTGTCTGAGCCCATTGTGCCTAATGCAATTTAGCATGCAAACTTGCGTGGACTGCAGGAGGCCCAGAGTAAAAATAAAAGCTCGTGAATAGGCTAAGTTTGGGGTTGTTTTAGGTTGACACTCAACGGCCAACATCAAAACAAAGGCACGGGTCTAGTCAACACAGCTAAAGTGCATGCCAACCTTACTGAGATTAACATAATGGCTCTTACAGAGACAATTAACAAAAATCAATTACCTAAAGTGGCATCTTATGTGGAGCATAAAAGGGTTAAAGTGGGGGAGTTCAGCGAGAATTTGAAATATCTGGAAATAGGGCTAAAGTTCACCTACAGGTTGTCCTAGCAACTTAACAATGGCTATTAAAATATTTACTTATCCAACTATGAAACAAAGTTAAAAACCTTGCTACCTAGTTAAGCAAATCACAGTTAGGGTTCAGGTCTACCTAGTTAAGCAAATCACAGTTAGGGTTCAGGTCTACCTAGTTAAGCAAATCACAGTTAGGGTTCAGGTCTACCTAGCAAATCACAGTTAGGGTTCAGGTCTACCTAATTCGTTCTCGTAAAAGCATTCTCTTCTAGATAGAAGTTCTAAAAGACCAGATAATTGCTAATTTTCTATTATGTAAACACAAATTAAATTTCTAAGAAAATTGTATTTAATAATATGCAAATAACTAGTAAAAACAGTCATCTCATTGTATAATGCTTTAATGGTCACGGGAAATTTAAAACCGTTTACTACCTTTAAAAAAACAAACAACTCCTTTCTTAGTAGACACTGATTTAAGCCTGCCTGACCCCCATTGCTCCGAAATATAACTACATGCCTGCAATGTTGATTAGACATCTTGAAGATTGTGATTTCAAAGCAATCGTCACTTCATACCTTAGCATGGAGTGACAGAATCATTGAAAGTTCTCCAAGTTATATAATGCAAGATTTCAAGATAGATTCCTGCCATGTTTATCCAAGGAAATAAAAACAAACTTATGCAATGTACTTGAATGGAGAGAGAATCATTCTACAAGCACCACCAATAGATAATTTGATGGCTAAGTTGATCAATTAAGTGGGACCATTGTGTGCCCCTCCACCCCCCACCCCTCCAGATGACTTTGTGCCATCTTTGTCTTCAAAAGTTAAACAAACAACACACTGACCCCATCAAGGGCGGCACCACCAAGAGGTGTTAATAGGTGCTAATAAGAAAACTCCCACTCTCTCTCTCTCTGTCCATGAATCTTCCCCCACGTCTTAACCCCCCCTCCTGCTCTCTTGGAAACCCCACAAGTTTAGATGACCTCACCCTGTACTCTTATGACCACCCATTCTCTCTCTGTGTTCATGTTTTCGCTTGAACTACTCATCCCTCTTGTATTTTCCTCTCCCACATTGCTTGAAAGCCACGATTTGTCTAGATCAACAGGCTGGAGAGATCACACAAACAATACGCCTACTTTATAATTTACTACTATTATATATCAGCCATTGTCCTAGCAGTGAATGTATTTTGTGTATTGGCTGTTTTAAGTGACCTCTGAGTTGCTCTCCCTAAGAAAGGGACCACTGCTGCCCTGGTTTTGTATAATTCAATTACATGACTGAACTAATTAGATAATTTCTGTCAGCTAATGATCTTTTGACAGAGCTATTGTGCCTCTGGCAAGGAACCTCACAGTCATTGATTAGCTCCCAGGAAGGTGCTGCTGTCACAATCAACCTAAAGACACCACCATTAAATCTTCTCTTCCTGCAAGAAGTTCTTCACTTCCAACGAGAACAAAGCTAAGAGTACATCATTTCTGTGTCGCACCCAATGGTTCCGCAATTGCCTCGTATTGTTCGTGACTGCCTGGGGCATCTTTGCTTGTGTTCTGCTGTGATATTGTACAGGGATTCATACAGGATTTTTTTTGTGAGGAGGAATGCATACATACAGTTACAAAATTTCATGCGAGGTCACAATTGCAACAGTGGCAGTTTTGGGATAAGGACAGAGTAGATTCGTTCTCAGCACATAAAGGTAGCCTGTGGTAATAGTAGGAATGAAAATGCACTATAATATCTAACAACCATCTCAATTTTAATTTTTGGTAAAAAAAAAAAAAAAAAAAAAAAAAAATTAAAAAAAGAGAGAGAGAGAGAAGTTAACAATATGTCTGCTACCAAATACCACACTGAAGAAAAGGCATGAATACATGAAGAGGAATGAAGCATGACAAAAACAAACCTAAACTGGGCATTACTGCTTAATACCATCTCATAAGCAGCACAGCTTGCTGAAGCTGAGTTGCCTAAGCTACGTGAAAACAAAAGGACACGCCAACTTTACATCATGGCCACAAAATTCTTAAATCAGATTCTTCAGAATATCCTGTCAGGGTTTGATACAGACATTTTCACGGAGGAAGGGAAAACATTTGCATTAGATAAATACAATGCTGCAATTAACAGTGAAAATTATAAGCAATTTGAGTTTCTAGATCCACAGAGGAGTATCACATGAAGGCAAATGAAGTCTCTTTATTTCACATTCCAAGACTATTCAGAAGTGCAAGCCATAAAGCTGTACTGCTTCCCTTGATCTAAGGTCCTCTGCCTAGGTAGCACAACCATAGATAGGTCCATTAATCTCCAAGGCTACCTAGACCTTTGAAGAGTGTAACTAGCTAGTGATATTATACAAATGGAAGTATAAAATGTATGCCAAGTACTAAAAAAATAAATAAACAAATAAATGGAAAAAAAAATTTTTTAATAAAGAAATTGATAATAATATCTTTTGTGTACCTGATGGATAAAAATGTAAGCAAGTATGTACCAGCTACTGCAATGAATTGTAATTCATAATAGTGACTACTCCAGCTATCAAAGCTTGGGTGACTTGCTGTATTGAGTTTTCTGCCAAGACAGTAGAGTTTTGGTACAACTGCAATTAATAGGCATGGTAGCAGGGTACAGCCCATGAAGGTTGACTAAATTAACTTTAAAATCAAAACAATAATAATAACATCATAAAACACAGTAACACAACAATATTAATAAGTGACAACAATATCAATAACAACAGGAACAACAATAACAATAAAAATAACAACAACAATAACAACATGAACAATAATAAAAACCTGTGAAAGAGAGAATACATCTAATGAGTTAAACAAGGCTGAGAATAATAAAAACTAGCAAGTGCCACACCTCACAGTGCCACACCTCACAGTGGCACTTAATATGCTAATTGTAGCAAGTTAAGAAGCAGTAACATAAGGTACTTTTATCCATTGCTATTTTCCTCTACCACTTCGTTTAGCTACATTCGTTTGTTCTTGTCTTACTGACTTATCTCAACTCCTGCATTCATGAATACACACACCACCTACACTTCACTGACCTGACCAAGCTTTATTTGTGAATACTCACATCGCCAAAGTTGCTTTTTTCCACTTTTTAACCCATGTATTCATGAATACACACACCACAGTCTTCGTCACTAACAACGCTTTACCAACAATGTTCAGCTAATGAATTATTCATGAATACACAACATCATCGTTACTGACAGACAAGTGTATTGTTATATAGATGACAACAACAACTACTACTACAACAACAACAATAATATGGTCACTTAAACGTATCAGCGGCTACTTATTCAAATTAAGCTGTTTCTTTATAAGTGGATTTGCAGGTGCCACTGATTTCGCATTGACTAAACATCAATCATTCATAATAACATAATTTGTCGGGTACCACATCATGACCTTAACTTGACAAGTGGGATGCGGTCAGTCAAACAGCAAAATCTAAATACTGTGGTGGGAGGAGGAGAAATGAAAAGTGAACCAACAAAAAATGAATATTTGGGGGAAAAGCGTATGTGGGTTAGAGAGACAGTCTTTGTCAGGAGAAGATGAGAGAAGATCTGAAGAACACTGTACATGTTGACTGTATCGGGGAAACATACCACAAACGGCTAATGTTGGCTGGCTAAAGTTGGCTGCGCACATGCTCACTTCCTTTTCCTTGCCTCAAGGGACGCTCACAGAGCTGGGACATGTACCTAACATGCCTTCTACAAGGCCAACAAAGACCTAAGCCAAATAATTCCCATTAAGGCAAAGATACCTTAATTTCAATTGTCTAAAAAAATATTTAAAAAAGCTATACTACATTTTTTTTTGCAATAGTGAAAAATAACCTCTTGTAGAGTCTCTGCTTTTGAGGTATACTATTTGTTCGATTAATTGCTGTAGTAGGAAAGCACTAACTGGCTGCAGTATAAAGCAAAGGAAGGAAAACATATAGACACTGCTAGAAAATACCTTTGAAACACACTCTCAAGTTATGGCTGGAATGCAGCCCAGGACTCTAATAGATGACATGTGTAGAAATATTTTCACACACAAAAGAACTAAACATGCTTTTTCTCAAGGCATCACAAACCTTAAAATTTGCAAAAAAAAAAAAAAAGTCTTGAAGGCATTGGGGGAGGAGGATTGCCAGAGGCACTAAGAACTTTAGATCTCCTTTGACCGACTTATCTCTCCCATGGAAGTACAAAAAAAGCAACAAAAAGCAATTAAAAGGTCTGGCATAATCTGACTGAGAAATAAAGCACAAAAGACTTCAAAGGTAATTTGAATCACGCTATACAACTAATACAAGAGAAGAAGCCACCATAACCAAATACAGCCTCTACACTGCCCCAGTCGGCTCCAGGCCCTCACAGCATAGAGAGAGGGACTTAAAAGAAAGGAGTGGGCGATCTGAATTGACCAGAGCATTCCACAAGAATCCAAAAGGAAGATGTAGAGGGGCACACCCCCACAGCAAAGGTGTTACATTATTATAACAAGTTTCTGAAACTGTGCAGTCTTAAATCAGCCGCTCGCCCCATATGGTCTCCAAACAAGACTCACCATTCATGCCACTTACAACCAGCCAGAAAGCATCCAACAAAAAAAAAAAAAAAAAAAAAAAGGACGAGTTAACAAGGAAGGCATGGGGGAGGGGGGGGGACACACAGGAAATAAAAGTCATCCTCAGAGCCAAAATGGCCTCTCTACTTCATGCAAAAGAATGACCACTCATAAAGTAAGAGTTGGTAAAGACCCTAGCACTAATAAAGGAATTTTCTGTGTTTGCAGGAAAGGACTTACAAACACTTTCCACCACAGCAACTCACGAGCATCACACTGGAAGAACACTAGTGAAGTCATAATTCAGTGTGTGTAAAAAATCCAGATATCAGGTAAAAGGATATTGAGCACTCACCAGCCGAGCGAAAGCCAACCTCGTAAACAAACAAGTAGTGATAACATTGGACCACCAGAATACATTAGTGGAACAATTATATACCACCAATTCATTGTTGATCCACCCTCCCTGGCCATTTATTGTCAGTAAATTAGTAGAATCTCTATACAAGAAACCATAAAGAGTTCTAATTTTACTCAATTATTGTAACCAAGCAAATTTGTGGTAGCGGTCAAGGTTTAAGGGTCAGGCTGAGGTATTTCTGGCATCTTGATATGTGTCAGCTATTAGTTTCCTCCACTAGATGGCTTTCACCATGGCAACTGAGTCCAGGTGGACCACTAGCTTAATGACCCATTAAACTAATTTGAGATTTTTCCAGTATCTTCTCCAACTCCAAGTGAAGTAGATTAAGTGTTAGCTTATTGTACAATAAGAATTCATTTCTTAGAAACTTGGCAAAGACTTGACAGTATTAGGTTACAAACCGGTGCCAATGGCTAAGTCACAGAATGCCAAACACTAATTCATATTCACATGGAAACAACACACTATAACATGTGGAGTGAAACTGATTTATTTTTAGCATACGCCATCAATCTTATTCGAGTAATTATGAAAAACCCTCCTAATATCCCATTTCCTTTGATGTTGGATTCTCATCAATTGTGGATAACTGGAGAGTTCAGTAAAGGGATAAATTAGTGACCACCAACAGCACTTGGTGGGATTGCAAGGGTCAGAGTGCACTGCAAAGCAAATAAACCAAACCTCAATAAAGCCCCAGGGATTAGATTAGCCTGAGGTAAAGATGAAGGGAGAAGCAAAACAGCATAACACAATCAATTAGGTACTTAATGAAAATTTGACTAATGAAACAATTAAAAGCTCAGATCCCAATTCCAATAGCTCAGATCCCAATTCCAATAGCTCAGATCCCAATTCCAATAGCTCAGATCCCAATTCCAATGGCACGGTACCAACATTACTAAGTATTGTACACATTCCACAAATTTATCTGACAGAACTTCTACATACATAGAAACAGAATATGCAGTCGAGTCCAATTCATTACAGTCACAAACATATACTTACATACCCTCAGGCAAGAAAACGGCCAAACACACTACATAAACTCTGTATATCCATACAAGAAAAAAAGGGCATGGCACCAAGTATAAAGCATGGTTGCCACACACACACACATATACACACACACACACACACACAGCTTTGCTCACCACTCGCCCCCACTTCCACACAGAAGTAGAGCACCACAGTGTCTCTACTCTTCAATCTACTATGCATCATTCTACTCAATTACCAAGCACTACGAATTTTACAAGGGGCTATTAAGTGTGTGTGTGTGTGTGTGCATGTGTGAGAGCACATACAAAGTTTCATCACCCCTCCATGCATGCAGCTGTTTTTTTAGACCAAAGACAATACCCAGTCTGTGTGAACAGAACGAAATCCTACTTCAATAGAGCCAAGATACCAAACATTAAGTACAGAGTTCACAGCCTTAGACAATACATCTAAGTGTAACAATTGCTGACAAAACTCAACAATGGATACTCCATAGAATTAAAATAAATAAATAAATAAATAAAAAATAAATAAATAAAATAAAATAAAAGAAAAGAAAAAAGGAAAAAAAAAAAAAAGAAGAAGAAAGAAAGAAAAGAATCATACCAAAAATAATATAAAATACCTGCACACACTCACAAACAATGCAATGGAAAGCCTACTAGTACTATTGTGTACATTCATTCCAGCATCAACTGGCAACCTTGACTCCAAATGAATAGATGGTGACTTGTCTCCTTGCTGTATCGATTCAGCTCAAGTCTCCTGGTGTTTACTCTGCCCATCTGATATCCTTGCACTGCGTACAATAGCCTGGTGAATGCAGGATGTGGACCAAACACTTCTTGCTTGTAAACAAACCCTTGGCCATTGTGTGACCAACAATGCCGGCTCTGAACTTTGTAGTGCCACTTGACTGGCTTGCCATAACAATCTCTATCACTGAGTGCATTGTGTCCTTAGATTCCTTCTCTGACACAGACCCAATACAAATAAAACAAGGAAACAGAAACCTCAACGCTGCTTGATTCAGAGTCAAGAATAAAATATTGGACCACTGAAGAAGAAAAAATGCTTTAAGAGACAAGCAAGTCCTGCATTAACATGAAAGTTGTATAAAATATGGCTCTATGCTAGTAAGATACAACTTAAATAATAAATGAGATCTCTACAATACAATGCACATGTGAATGTGTGTTTTAACATGCACCTCACTATACATTTACTGGAATGACCCCAGAGTTCTGAATCTGCCTTTTTTTTTTTTCATTATCAATGACTTGACTTAGCTTTACAGATACACGAGAAAATTTCTAAGTTTTCGCAAAACTTGAAGACAGTAAAGTTCAGAAAACCCAATGGGTTGATGAACTGCGAATTATATGAAAATTACAATTAGTACTCATTGGCTGGTCTAGTTTCAATAGAAACATCCTTCGGGGGGGGGGGGGGGGGGGGAGAAAAAAAAGGAAAAAAGAGGGGAAAAAAAAAAAAAAAAACACAAAAAAAAAAAAAAAACAAAAAAAAAAAAAAAAAAACAAAAAAAAAAA
>WLWI01005779.1_pt1 | contig 10272 bp, 6 predicted proteins | sample 6701501 | NCBI WGS metagenome assembly WLWI01 (sample SAMN12718690, study PRJNA515312) | sponge metagenome | isolation source: marine sponge | host: Mycale hentscheli | place: New Zealand: South Island, Marlborough, Capsize Point | collected 2014-11-01
CCTCGGCTTCGCCTTTGCCTTCAACTGACAGGTCCTACAACTCATACAATAGTTCAGGATCTCCTTCCCCATACCCGGCCAAAGGAAATACCGTCCAATCAGGTGGGCCACCTTCTCCCCACCTAGACATAGCTTTAATTTCATTAACTCAAGTAAATTTGAGTAGGTGCCACTTGTTATTCCAGCTCTTGTGAACTGGTTTTTGATTCCTGGTGGTGACCAAATATTTTAATTCTTTATTGTTTAAAAAAGCCTGTGAAAGAGAGGCAATACATCTAATCAGAATGTAATAATTTGAGCATTAATACTCCAATTAAGGTGATATTGGCAACATTTGGGGGACATAGGGTTCTCAGCCACCCACAGTAACATGCCACACAGTAAATACAATTTGTATACACCCAATTCGCACCTATGCTCACTCCTTACACGGACCACATACACACGCTCAAACGTAACTACTCTCCTATACATACTTTGCATATAAGGAAACCACCCCCACCTCACACCCCAGACCGCTTCCTCACTCATCTAACCACGACCAAGACTTTGAAAGACCACTGAAAGTCACACCCCAGACAACTCCCTCACTCATCTAATACACCCTACCACGACCAAGACTTCGAAAGACCACTGAAAGTTACACTCCAGTCCACTCCCTCACTCATCTAATACACCCTACCACGACCAAGACTTTGAAAGACCACTGAAAGTTATATCAAACCTTTTCGGAAAGTGCACACAAGATATAATCACTCAATAACAAGTAAAAAATGCATCCATATTTGTTTTTTTTAATGCTTATAAAACATGTTGTGTTTGTGTAAGAATGCCTCAATATGGGTGGATTAATTGAGGAAATATTTCCAATTATCAATCGGTGTGGTTTCTGCAGGCTACTTGTCTTATCAGTGTGATAAAATAACTAAGATCACAAGCTGACCACTTTCAAATAAAACCAATCAATTAGTTGGTTTTCTTATGATGTATTGGTATGCCACAGGATAGAACTTTACGACCTAGTTGAGCATTATTTTTACCATCTCTATCAGAATTTAAAAGATTAATTCCAAATGATAAGATTTACTGCAACATTATATGCAAGAAGGACATGGAATTATAGTTAGTGTAGCTACAGAGCTTTGATATGGTTCATATGGCATCAACTCCAGAAATTTGCATGCCCTCCAATAATAAATTTTGGAGGAATTTTCAATAAATGTTTGCAAAAATAACTTGACAAGTGAATGGGAATGGATCAATAAAAAAGCAAGTCATGTGTCATGTGAACTTGTTAGTCACTTACCTATATCCCCATGTAAGTAATTTCAGTGAAGTAAAGGTAGGGATGAAATTTCATTTTCATCATATGGTGCTAAATACTTTACATTCAATATGAGATTAGTTCTCTCTACTTGTCCAACCCTGACTGAACAAGCTTAAAGGGTAACTGTTCATTGTAGTGTACCAATACTGTGGTGGATGCTTGACTCTTCTTGAATTTTATATGAGCCTGCATGGGGACTGCTGACATTAACTTAGCAAACAAACCCCTTCCATATTCCCCTCAAGTTAAGGGTGGTTATATACATATGAGACTAATGTAATAATTTTCAAGGTAATGTGGGCAAGGTTTAGCTGTACTGTATAGTTAACTAACACTACAAATCCCTGAAGTGGAACAAGTAGGAATGACATCTGGATAAATTTCTAACTACTTTCACAAAAGTGAAGCCAATCACGTCGAAAGCAAGTAAGTGTGGTGTTTTATGCCTACCACAGGAAATAACTCATTGAACTTAAAATTATTATTATTATTGCTATAATTCAGTCATTCTCATAATATCGATACCAACATTTTCTCGTTCAGTTTATTACTTCCTTCAGGATATGTACAATAAACAGTAAGTGTACCCTCCGCTTATCCCGTCGTTTTAATACTCATTGAACTTATCATTATTAATTCAATAATTCAGTCATTCTCATGATATTAATACAAAATTTTCTCGTCCAGTTTATTACTTCCTCTCTTCAGTGAACGATAAACGGTAAGCATACCCTCTGGTTATCCAACGGTATTTATCTTCAGAAGAGTTGTCTTTTAGTAGGTCCCAGAATCCTCAGCAGTTCCTGCCCTTGTGGTATCAGTTTGTGGATGATAACTTTCAGTTAAAATAGGAGGTTAAAGCTAAACACTTCTCATAGCTAGATACCATTATGAGAAGATTTACTATATTATGTTTTGCTTTATTTCTTCATATGAAAATTACCTTATCCCATTTTCGTAAGTTATTGACAGTAATATGTAAGTTAAACCATAAACTCAAAGGTTACCTCTATCTTATACTATATATAAGTCAAATATTAGCTAGTGGATTTTGGAGAGGACTAAAGAAAAAAAGTTGACACTATTGTGTCTTGGTATAGCCTAAGGAAGAAATCCCATTGTTGCTTGTTGTGTTAGAATTCTCACATACATTCTGGAATCTGGCAACAAATATTTCTGGGATTTTATAGTCCCAACAATTTATGTAGAGAGCAAAATGTGGAATATAATAGGAATATTAAGAGTATATATGCTGGGGAAAGATGGGGGATCTGTCGATCCTTGAATCAGTCCTGTTGTTCCACTTAATTGTTGCCATTAATAAGCATGCAGAAGGAAGTGGGGCAAACACAAAACTTCAGATATGTGAATGACTATTGTTCATGTTCATGTGAAAGTAGCGGAGCTAATTTCTCTCTTCTCTCTTTGTGATTGTGATTGTATCAGGTGACACTTTATTATTGAGATTAAATTATTATTCAAATTATGTACAAACAATCATAATATTACATAATTTTTTGACCTAATAAGTGAGCCCCTCCCCGATTCGCCCAGCACTTGCTGCACTTGATTGCCAATCATATTATTGTTGAAATTTTTTGTTGTTGTTTAGAAACTACTTTAAATCCACCAACTCTGGTGTTAGAAGTATGTCCTGGTGAAAATTACACTTTGTCTTGCACAGAAAATGGAACAGCGCATATTCTTTGGAATTGGAATGATATTATTATGAGAGAAAATATAGCTGGTATAGATAACAATAATACTAATACTACATATTCTTTGTTGAGTAATAACAATATGATGATGTTAACTCGTCTTATATCTATTGATTCTTCACATGTACACTCTCAATTGGAGTTTACATTGTTATAGATAGAATTGCTGGCAGTAGAATCTCTACTTGTAAAAATCCACTAGCTTGTAGATGTGGTTTCAAGCTCCCTACCTATCAGAGAAAGTTTGTAGACATGTGGGGATCTGCCTTAAAGGGAATGAATGAAGGATACTGCTCTGGGCTAGCTACTACAAATCAATCAAACATTAAGACATTTTTCCTTGGTTTAGCTGATTCAATAACTAGTTGACAAAAGCCAGAATAAAGAGTGGCTATATGTGATGATGAACTGTTTAATGAATTGTAGGTAAATCAATATAACAAACTATTAATTGCACGGAATTAAATGCACTATTCTAGTATTTTACAGAACAGAAAAGATTAAATAAAATGTTTAAGTTTTTTTTAGTTATAATGTCATGACGTATTTACTTAAGAACATTATAAAAAATAGTATTAATAATGTGGTGTATGTTGAAGTCCATAAGCTGAATTAGCTGTCATTTCTGTGGCTTCACTGTGATGGTCAACTTTCACTTCCTCATAAGTAGGTGTACTAGGATGCTGTGGAGTGGTCACACATTTGGTCAAATTGTTGCTTCTCTCTTTGGCACTGCATTATAGTGCATATATAGGAACGATTAAAAAAAAAAAAGATTTGACAAAAATTATTGAATTGGATGACAATAGAGTAATTTTGTCAACATTATTCAGAAATAAAATCAAGGCAAGTATTTGTTCAACATTCCTAATAATAAGTCAGGGAGGCTCAATAAGGGAACAAGGAATCTTATAAGGGGTGGGGTATTGCTCTTTTGTAATAATGTAGTAGGTATTTTTTGTCTGTTCTAATACAACTACTAAATAAAAAATGTTTATGCTTGTTAACAATGCCAATGAACACACTTGCTTAGCAGTCAACGTTTTTAAGAATAAGATTGCAATCTCTCAGTTTAACTATTATTCTGGTGAACTACTCTACTTTCGAGTGATCCATGTTGTGTCATGGCTTGCCTGAAACCTCATATGATACTACATGTTACAACATATCCATGAGAGCATTTATCTAACTTCGAAAGAATTTAATTACTATAAAAGAAATAGTAACATTTCAAGCGTAGCTTATGGAATACATAATGTAAATATGAACGAATGTCATTTAGTGTCTCAGCACGTTTACAAAACTGATGGTAGTATATCAATGTACACTTTTTCATGCAACCTTTGCCCTCCCAACAATGAACTGCTGGAGCTTGCCTGATAAGTCCATAAAATTTTAAAAAATTTGTGCAATTTTTTTAATTAATACAGTACTATTGCTAGAATTATTACTCACCTTGTATTTCTGTTTTTTATCACTACAAATGTCATAGTGAATAGTATTACAGAAAGTAGGAATAAAACAAGTGAAAAGCAGAATACCACAGGGAGAATAATTAGGTAATAGTCATTGTTAGTAGCACAAATATTCTTCTCAGTGGCAATGACAGAGTTTCCAGTAGTTGTGCTGTTGTCAAAGTGATAAACATCTAGTGAAAAGTTAAAATAAATTACTAATTTACAATAGTTGACTTTAAATACAGAAATTCTGCTAATTTTATAGCAATTATATCATTACAGCAATTCATGCTATGCAAATAATGTTACTATATTTTTATTTTATTTTAAGTTGTAGAATTAGTGACTAAAGCCTCAGCTAATGTTGATCATCTGGAATGCATTTGAATATGTATGAGTAATAGACATTGTTAATTCAAATTGTCAGCATCCCTTGTGAAGTGTATCAACAATTTCGAAATGCCAATTTTTTTCAGAATGCACTTAGAGTAAATTATCACCAGTTAATATAATATATGTATAACATTCCAGAGAGATATTCATATTATATTTTTCCATTATAACATAATTATTAAATAATAATTATTGATTTAATAAATTATAGTAACTTTGCACACCAAATTAATAGACTTTAAACCATCTGAATTTGCATAAAAAGGTTTCAATCAATTGTAATTTTGTGTTTGTAGATACAAATTTTATCAAAATTACATTTATTCCATCTAGCAAAACGCTACAATAGTATTGGTTACTATATTCCCTCATTACATGTCCAAGTTTAATACATAATTACCTGAGGTACAATTTATTTCTGATGAAGTAACTTTTATGCATGAGGTACCATTCGATACATGTTCAGTACATGCATATGTATAATTAGTATCATTTAAATCCAGAGATATGACAAATTTTTGATCCATTGAACAATTCAATATCGATATATTTCCTTCAACATAAAATTCTTCCCCACAGACGTCAGTTCTGAAGGTGATTGTATAATCTTCCATATAATAAATTGTCAGTGGAACACTAATGATTCTATCATCAAAATTAATTGTTCCAAGTTTTGATGATAAAGTGATGTTAGTGGATGATAATGAAGAATTAGTAAATTGTAAGATAAGACTGGCACTCATTTCCAAAGGCATAAAATTTGTTATGAAAAACATATTAAATTTTGGCTTCACTGACATACATGAGAATAAATAACAACATACAATAAATTGACAGAAATAATAGAATTAATGGATAGCATTAGAAAATGGCTTATTACATATCTCACTTCATTATGCTCATTACCTTAATTAATATCACAGATAAATTAACTCATTAAACCTATGAATACGTCGTCGTTTAAACGCGTCGTCGTTTAAACGCGCGCGCATTCCAGAACTTCAAAGTGTCAACATTTCCCCAGAACTTTGCTCGCTCGCCCAACCAATGCTACACGAGCATTTTCTAGTTTAATACAATTTTAAGAATTAAATCGATCTTTTTGCGACGTCTGTTGTGCCCGATTTTCCCATAGACGGTCACATTTTTGTATTTAAATTTTTGTGAATTAATTGCTCTATTATAAAATTGAAAAGTAATTTAAACTTTAACAGGTTATGTATAATTATTATTATTTTTTCTATTCATTAACATGTATGACATCTGCTCAAGATTAAATTTCCACACCAAACAATAATGAAATTAATTGCCCCATAATACTATTATTTGAAAATTAAAAACATCACTATGGCCATTTTGGTAATAATTATATTATACTAAACCTGAAAGCACATAATAACCACATAATACAACTTCTGCTTCTTTTTACTAAGTTGTGCTTATAGGAGTAAGAAGGGGATGCAGTATTACCTTTTGACAAAATATTGACGAGATGATTGATATTGCAGTTTATAACTGATGGGATTAAATGACTTACTCTATACTGAAAACTTAATGTGGAGGAACCATAACCAAAATATTGTGTTGTTATACTACCATCAGTTCTAGTTGTTTTACCATCCAACACAGTGTATATCACATAAACTTCTGTAGAATTTATATGCCAAATCCATTCTATGGAACCAGATGAAACATTGCACTGTAGAGACACATGATCTCCTTCACACAAATATATATTGCCACTAGGCTCTAGCAATGTTGTAGGAATAGTGATAATACCTGCAAAACACAACATAGTATACTCATGTATCATTTTGAAGTATCAGTAATCAAAAAATGAAACCAACTAGCTCAAGCAGTAATAACACACATCAGTTACTGATTGATTTACAAGTAGATTAACAATAAAACAGTACTTGAACTAATTAGGGAGAAATTTTAATTATACTTATGTATGTAAGTAATTAATTTATTTACAACAAGTTCAAGGAGAAATTCAAAATCTTGCAGCTATATTTTATAGTACTAAGCTAGTTTATTATAATTAGAAATAGTTGAAATTGTAATTACAATGATTACAGACACTAGTAAGAAGAAATGTGAGCTCTCCCTGGAACCAGCTTGGAGTGTCACACTTGGACAATAGCAATTAGCTAGTAGAGAACAAACTTGCTTAACCAGTAGTCTAGAATTTAGGTTGTGTCATTATTGGATTAAAGTGCCATTTCCTATAAATGTGATAAACATATTGTTGCCATTAAATTGGTCATCATCAGAGAGATGCAGTAATAATAACCACTTTAATGGCATCATGGCATTCTGAACTATTTCATTATGTTCTGCAAAATATTTATCTTCAAATCTTGAAATGATAAGGAATTAACAAAAAAATTGCCAAAAGGTTGACAGAATAGACAACTAGAATTAAATTTGTTTCGTCTTAAGATTGATTGACTTTTACAACTCAAATTAGCTGCCATTTAGAATCATACAAAGGCTCTACAATTGCACTTACAAGTTCAAGTGGGGTAGGAATAACTGCAGCAAAGCATGTGAGATGTATTGATCCCTGTCTGTATTGTATTAGCATTATGGTCAATTGGAACTCCAGGTTTCACCTTCTTATTTAATATATTTGAGGAATAGTAATACGGTAGCTAATTACAAGTCACAATTGATTGAAATTTGAATATTTTTTTGGTAGTACTAATTCCTATCAAATTAACCCACGATTTTTCGATCAGCGGTAAATCGCAGGCCCTAACGAGTGGCGATCTATCGGTAATAAAGAACCCCCCACCCCCCCCAAAAAAACCCCTTAGTTAAGCACACTTCCTTGAAGAATTTATGGGTTATTTTCGGTTATATTTCCGGTAAGAGATAAACAATTTGTGTTTATCTTTTTTAAGAAGGACTCTTCGATCGCAGAATTCTTGGCTTCATCGTGTTAAAAAAAAAAGCATACAGGGTAGGATCAAGAGGAGGCTATTATTTTATAAGACTACTGCATGCTAATATGTATTCTTTGTTGCAAACACTTGTTCTAATATTAGTAAAATTTAAAAAAATTCCAGCAAGTTTTAACCGAAACATAATAATTGTGACCCTTCATAGCCATTAGCGCTGAATCCGCTCCTGGTCGTACATAGGCGGAAAATTAAAGTAATGTGTAGCTAGATTTCCTTATTATTACCCTAGAGACAAACTACAAAATATTAAGTTTCAGTCAACATATCTTACCTTCAATCTGTGCAATAACTCCTACTAAAGAGAGAACAACCGATATCTTCATGCTAAATTTTTTTTTTATCAATCTACTGATTTTGAAAGCTATTTACAGGTGTAGGCTATAGTGTATACCACACTCCACTTGCAATCTAATATAATACTACTATTTTGAATGTTCCGGTGGTGGGGCAATGTCAGTCAACACCCACTTCCTATGTATTGTTGGCTGGCATGAAATAACAACTATTTTCTTCCCAGTGATAGTATAATAGAAAAATAGTCCAATTTATTCATGTATTTTTTTGTATAACACTGCACACCTTATACATAAGTTATGAGGGAAATTTAGGAAATTTACTATAATACTGAAAATAGAATGGTTAGGAGCTTCCTGGATATGAAACATCGGGATAACTTTTACAATAAATAACTGCTATTTTTGTAAATATTTTGGTCAAAATTAACTGAAACATTACATGGCTACTCATTACCAATATCAATTACAAGCTAGTTACATTCTCTTTTCTCATCAGTACACACATTCAATCACTTCCTGCTAGGTCTGTTCTTTAGAAATTATCTGGACAGCATTTAATGCTGTATGCAATAAAGTTTGATTTTTGCGTGCTTGTTAATAATGACTAGCTAGTTATAGCTAATTATGTATTGCAGGAAGGCGAACATTATTACAAATACTGGATTAAGTGTATATTATATTTAAAATGTGGTTGTTCCTCAGTCTCAATTTTTAAATTACACAGTCCATGATAGTTGTCAATACTTATAATATTCCAATAAATATTAATGTATAGCACCTGCTAGTTCAGCTAACTGTTTTTTGTGACATTGTTATATTTCTATAGCCAAACATTTTGTCAATAATTTTATTTCACACCATTTTGTATAATAATTATTAGATAGCTTGCAATGCTAACAATAAACTGACTAATATTATAGCTAACTATTGCTACCGTAATACTTTTATAAAATTAATTTGTGAGGCAACTTTTGACATACAAGCAATGCACAAACAAAGTATAATGTAAATGATTAATTTGGCAAGCTAAAAAAACTGCAATAAAAATGTAGTAAATATAATATTATATATAATATTAATTGAAATAGTTAATGAAAGTGCTAGTACTGTATTGTTTTTTTTTAATGTTCACTTCCCCCTCTACAAAATTTCAAGAATAATTCCATACTACTTGATATGATTCCATAAACAGAAATTCTATTTATCATTGAAATTACATCTGAGTTTTCTTGTACTTGATCAACATCTTCACTTGGCTTTATGAATACACTCTCCCTACCATTGATATTTATAAAATGGAAACATACACAAGATTGAAATATCAAAGCAATTAGCATTAAAAGCAGTTATTTAATCTGACATGGTTTGTAAGCTATTGTAAACAACAGGGTTTAATTTTTACAAACAATTCTGGGACTAATGTTTTTCTTTTGGCTACCAGACTAATTCTCTAATTTGGGAAAGAAATTTAGCACAATGATTGCATGACCACAAATTTCAGCCCCTCATAAGTTTATAGTATCTTAAATGAAAATTTTATACATCCTTTCTATTATACTTCCTTATTTTTTTAGTTCAATAACACTAAAATTATTATGCAGTGAATAAACCTAATTCCATTTTGTTTACGAGTTACAGAGATCAAAGAGGTATACACTAGCAGTGATTATCTCGAGTTAGCCTTTGCAGCTTTTTGGTGTAACAAAGCAAACATGCTCTCTGTATCTATTGTGTACTTTAAGTCAGAAGTTTTAATTGTCTGTTATAGACACATTCAGCAAGCTTTATTATTACTCAATAAAAGCTTAATATTTTTCTCAAAATATGCTGTTATAGTCCAATAACTATAGGTGTTAGACAATTGTTGGACCAGTAGAGAAGAACTATTCTTATGTTCGCAATGTGAAGCATTTAGCATCATAATATGATGAAATTAAAATTTCATCCCTACTTTACTTCTCGGGAAATTATATACAACACAATATAGGTAAGTGACAAACAAGTTTACATGACACATGACTTGCTTTTTTATCCATCCATTCCCAATCACTTGTAGCAAGTATTTTTTGCAAACATCTATTCAGACTTTTCCCCAAAATGTATATTATTGGA
>WLWI01005780.1_pt1 | contig 10272 bp, 6 predicted proteins | sample 6701501 | NCBI WGS metagenome assembly WLWI01 (sample SAMN12718690, study PRJNA515312) | sponge metagenome | isolation source: marine sponge | host: Mycale hentscheli | place: New Zealand: South Island, Marlborough, Capsize Point | collected 2014-11-01
GGAAATTAGAAATAAGGATTTAATTTTATTCAGCGACTCACCCTTTTCCCAGTCTTGACTGATCTTACATACTAGTGTGGTCTTTCCACTTCCTGGACGTCCCACTATTAACACTCGATTACCAAAATTTATTTTTTTCAATATGTCTCTGTATTTTATGGTGCTTTTGCTTCCAAATACATCATCAGCATCTCCTCGAATCGTCTCTCGATAGGAATTAGATACTGTTGTACCCACACCATCTACAATAGCTAAATTGATGTAAGAGGTTTGACTGGTTCTACCTCAGGTTGTGAACTATATCTTCCTGTTAGGAGAAATTTGTATTTATCTAACACTGTTTCAATGTGAACTTTAATCAGATTGGAATGATATGTAGTCTCTTGTATATTAAAAGAACAACAATAATGCCCTTCAGAAGTGATATCTCTGACTTTGATACACACCATTGGAAATGGTTCGTTTAATGGCACTTCATCTTTGTCCCAATTATAGGAAACTGTGCATGACTCAGAACACAATACTTCAACTTCTAGCAAAATAGTTGTGACCTTATTTGGCTCATCTATAATTACATTACTATTAACTTGACACCAAGGATCCCTGTTTGATTCCATAGCCTTTTGGTTATCAACATTCTGGTTTTCTTTCTTATGACATGTAATATTGGATTGCAAAGCTTTCCGCAAGTTATTGAGTGTGGGTAGAGTAGCAGATGAGCTCTTTCTCGACAACCATGTATCAATTACTAAATGCAGACGCCCTAAGATATCTGTGCTAGCTGATTCTACGGTTTTAATATCATTAACAGAGAAGTGAAATGCAATTCCAAAGTGCTCCCACTTAAATGCATACTTTGAGAGCATATCACACAAAGGCCCTAAATGTGAGTTGCTATTTAAAATAGTTTCAGCAGTAACTTCATTAGAACCTACTCTATCCCCGTCTGAACTGATAATGCTATGGATTTGCTTCCCAATATGAAATAGTGTAACATAGTTACACAGAATTCTACACAGGATGTTCAATCTCCCTCTTTTATCTTCCCTACAAATAGGCTTGATACTCTGACACACATGAAGCATTAGATACCTGCACCTTGACCGGTGTAGAACACTAGAGTGCATGATGTCCAAGTTATTCTTCACTTCCTGTGGCAATAGTCCTATCTCATTCATACGTCTAGTTATATCAGCCAGGTCCTGGGGTTGGAGACTATCTAATACTTGCTTACTTAATATGTTGAGGACCATGGCTTCTTCATCCTCATTGATACCTTGCTCCTGCTGATGACCACCACTCGAACTTTTAGAATGTAATGATGACTGTGGAGACAGATTGTGAGCCTCTGGTGGCATTTGTGAAAGGAAATCATTCACTAGAGAACTGTTTGGCTGAGCTGGAAGTGTTGTTGGTAGCCCACTGTAGAGTCTAGAATGAGGAGTGGACAGTGGCAACCTCTGTTGATGAGTTGTAACAGGGAGTTCCTGGTGTCCATAACATGAACTGATTAAAGGAATATATGTAGTGTGAAATTAAAATTGTGATTTATCTTGTGGCACGTACCTCGATATCGAATGGGCATGACAAGACGGAACTTTATGCGAGCCCTCACCATCGGCCATTGTTTACTGCGTGCGCACGTCAAAACGAACCTACACGCCCATCAACTAGTCTTTGACGATCACTTCCAAGTAATACTTTAATTTTACGCATGAAGTAGCTAAAGTACACACGGCTAAATAGAACTTCCTTAGGCAAATGAACATGTTATCGTTGCTCTAAATGATATTAAAGAACTGCCAAGTGGATTTATACTGAGCATATGGCTCATACAAATAATGGAAAAATAACGTAACTAAAATTGAACAAAGTGGCTAATTTCCATCAATGATGATTCAATCAAAACTCGATCATAAGAGTTTATGATCAGTGTGTCTATGGGAGAATTTGATGGTGAAGATGAATGCACTCTGCTACAATTGAGTAAATACAGCCAGCACACTTGAAGATAGAGGTCAATTCTAGAAGGTAAGAGATACAGAAAGTAACATTGGAATTGCATGTATATAGTATATTCATAGAAAATGGTACAATAAATAATAATAATAATATTCTCACAGTAACACATCTGAAAATGGCATATTTAATTCTTTCAGCAGCTCAAAAGGTCTGTATATATTATATATATATAATTCAGTCATTCTCAGCTGAAATAATTATAATAATAGGAAATTTTTCTCTTTTTTAAAAGCCACATAATTTTAATTATAACTTAACTATTTTTAAGTTATAATTTAAAAGATTGGCTGTTAAAAAGTGAAAATTTCCTATTTATATGTATACCCACACACACATTTTGTGATGGCACAAGTGTTTTCAATGCATATGCTGTTTTAATGTAGCTAAACTGGTGATGGCCTATGGTGGTTGACATTGCTGGAAAATTAAGTTCCTATTTCACTTTAGACTATTTGAAGTTACAAGCTGAAGTGATGAAATATCCCCACACTGGATTGTGTTATTGCAGGATAATAGGAGCTATTTCTATTCATTCCAGTAATCAAGTTACACTGTGCTGAGTGCAGTGACATTGGACATTGAACTACTATGTGTTGTTTGTGTGTAGTCAGCCTGCTGACCTCAAGATTGTGATTGTATGATGCACGCCTGTGGTTCATCCCATGCAGTGATTTTATATGTTTGTGTGTTTTCATGACTTTAGTCTATAAGGCACTTTTAAATGAAAATGTTATAGCTATACCTTGCACTTTTTCAAAACTGGTCTAATTCCCCAAGTGCAAGATAGACATTAGCTATCCTGTAATCTGTCCTACACTTTTCCTGAAAGCTCAAGAAATGGAAGGACAGACTGCTATGATAGGATGCACTATGTAGGAAAATCCATTGCTGCATGATACACACAGTGTTAACTTTTGGGAGACCACATTAGAATACATCACAGCAATGTCACGCATTGTGACACAATGTCGCATAAGTAAGAAATAGTCCAATCAATTTGTGGATTGACCCCACACCTCTGGAAGGACTTGCTACAAAGCGGTAAGTCCTATGAAACTATGAGGTATAGTACACTATCATTTAATAGACTTTGAAAGAGTAATATATAATGAGTAACTATGCTGAATGCAAGATGATACAAGTTTGATTAGAGCATTAACAGTTACTGTCCAAAGTTATAGTCGTCACTATCTAGATGATTATGAGAATTTGAGTAATTCAGTCCTTTACATTCTCCACATGCAGGGGTACACTCCAAGTCATGCCTCCTACAGGTGTACATCTTTGAAGAATAGCCTGTTTTACAGTCGCATCTAATAATATGTTCAATAGATCTTTAGGTGCTGATGGCATATCAATCTTAAAAGGCATCAGTTGGTTATTGGTGATTTTCCAATCCCATTTCCTTGGGTCCAAATGTTCCAAATTCCAATCCACACATGAATTTGACAATAAACTCTAAGATGTGGACTTAGCTGCTCCACAAATATGTGGCAACTTCCTTGCATCAACATATTTGCAGCTTTTAAGCACCTTTTCTTGAAATTTATTGAAGTGTGTAAAGCATTTAAATTTTCCCCTTGGGTCCACTCTCTCCAGCTTTGATGATATAATCTACATGCACTGTATCTGTCAAAAAAAAAATGTCTGCAATTTTTCAGAGTTCATTGCTATTGCACTGAATTTAAAAGATGAAACAGCCTTCCCAATATCATATAATCTAGACGTATCACATCTTGTAATATCATGAATAAACAATAGCTTTGAGCAGATACTGAATTCAAGTTTTTCCTTAGATTTTTTGATGTTCCATAGTCTAATGTTCCTAGCGTTTGACTTTAGTTCGGGTCAGAAATACAACAAGAGTAGTAAGAATAAACCAGTCTCTTCTCCAACCAGAACTGAATTCATACTCTTGGAAGAGTAGATTGCAATAAGAAAATAAGTACACCAGCATCACTACTTGCATGAGCAATTGAGCAACCGGCTTTTTCAAGCTTGGAACTAAGAATTTAAAGGAACTTTTGTTTATTTACTTTGTGACTTAGAAATTGATTCTTTTTTCAGAGTTAAAACTGTTTGTAGATTCAATGCTACAGTTGGTCCAGTTCCATGGGTACACCTTCTATGTCACATCTTTGACACTGGACTATTGCTAACCATCAAAAGCTACCGTAACTTCGCCATACATTTTCAGGACATAATTCACATATCTATTACAAACACTTCCAAAGGTTTCTCCTCTAGTAGTCCATGGTATATGATGCAACAGAAACCTTCCATCAAGCACGTAATGTACAGGGTGAAGAAGTTATTTGTTTTCAAACTTAACCTGCTTCCAAATAGCATCAGCTAGAGCTGGTTTGTTAGCTTCCCATGGGAGCGATGAGTGATCCAAGTGCTACTTGATGAGTGCACAAGTCATATTTGAAGATAGATGCAGAATTTTCGATGGATCCACTTGTAGCTAACAAGCTGAGTCTCTGGAAGATAGTAAGTTGTGAATTGACTTGCACACACTCATCATCAATTTTTAAGCTACTCTTGATGCCAATGTGATTGCTTGCTTTCTTTTCTCAAAAGAAATGTTTGTTATTCTTTTCCCATAACCATTGACTTAAGAATCAATTATCCGACTTCTCCTACTGCATCAACACTGACTGAATCATGTGCAGTTAACCTGGACACACATCCTTGAAGGGAAGGATCAGAACTGAAAAGGATTCAGATCACTTAGCATGTTTAGAATTTTGTAGGTGTTTTCTGTATCACGTCTTATTCGAGACTGTGTGGAATCTTTGTGCTGCTCACTGGTATTACAGCAGACTCCAGTAAGTTCTTGCATTGAATGGGTTGTGTCTGCACTGCAGGCAGGCATAGACAAAACCCATACAAGACGTTGCATTTCTGCCATACCATGGCCTATTGTTAAACCTCCATTGGTTTTGATACTTCTCATGAGAATCTATTCAATAACCAAGTCTGTAGAGTGTCCTGCCCAATAGCGATCACTTTGATGTACCACATGAAAGCCATTAAGAAGCTGCAGTAGACATCAGGATGACTTTCTGGTAGTTTCAAAGTATAAATTATGACCTGATGCTGCAAATAGAGCCTGTGGAAAGAAAAAACTTGGAAGTTGACACAGAAGACCTCCTTTGGATTGACTTGTCTCCTCATTCTGAGACAGCTTATGAGTTGTGGTAAGAGTTTGCATACCAGAATACAATATGCCAGGATATTCCCACATCAGGTGAGGCAGTCACCAGCTCATTTGTAGTTTACTTTTTCTAATTACAAGAGGAATTATTTGATTATATAACCTGTGTAGCTCTCTTTTACCTACAACCACATGCTGTTTAATGAATGAAACTATTCACTACTTTGTATGGAGCAGTGCACGCCACGCATGTTACCCTCGTTCTTGCATCCACAGCAGATTAACTCTTTGACACTTACAGAATACTTGTCCAATTGCTTCTCTAATAAAATAAAATAAATAAGCTGTAGCTATATAAAAGACAAGTTTATGCACTCAGACATCTCTTTGGGCTTATTTCAGTAGCAGGATAGGCTATTATTGGTTGCATGAGTTCATGAGAATTAGGGAATAGCATGATGGAAATTTTGAAGAACAATCTATTGAGCCCTATCTGTGTTGCACTACTCTTGCTCTGCTCCTATCTGTGGGTAAGGCCTGCCAGATTGTACTCAAAAAGTTTAGAATTGTTCTTTTTTTATTCTAAAAAATCCCGTTATTATTCCAGAAAACGGTAATATAACATTCTCATATCATTCGAATTGTGAACAAATGAAATATAGTTACAGTATAATTGCAATAGAAAGTTGAGGTGTCATAAAAGTCAGTTCTCACCAGTCACTACCAACCATTGTGTTAAATTCGTTTTGAAGATTCAATGTATAATCTTCCAGCGTAAATGTTTGAATTTCAGTAAAACTGTGATTAACTTGTTTGCCTTCCTTTTCTACCACACAAAACATGGGTCCCCGAGTGAGAGAAATGCCTCCAGCTGCTGCTTTGAATTCTTCCCATAATGCTTGAAATTCAACATAAAATTCTCAACTTTTTTAAAAATACAAAATAATGTTATCACTCATATGTCTATATATACTTGTTGTGGGGCCACTCCCACATAGCCGTAAAGGACAGAGCTGAGACAAGTCCATAGAGAGCATTTTAACTACTGGAATATTAACTTGTGCATATTTGTGTTGTGGTTGTGTAGCTTAAGATGTGAACTAAGTATTCATTAATTGATGTTTATTGTTCATCGTAAAAGAATTGTAGTTGTGTCCATCCAATCTGTGTCCATAAAAGTTCTGAGTCACTCATAACCTTTTGGGAGACCTTGTATCATGTCAGTCTGTAATAAGAATTTTTAACTTAAAGATGTTTGTGCAGAGTTGCTACCTAGAGTTCTCCTTGGTGGTAGCATTAAAAAAACCCTACCTAAGTGGGCCCCTATTCTACGCAACACGAATTGTGGACCCACACTTGTAGTTTTGGTACAATCTTCCATTGCAGAGGTTTTGCTGTTCTGAAAGTTTTCTAGCAATGATAAAACTCACTCTGCAACTGCAAAGTAAGGCTGTACTAGAGTATCAGTTGGCAAGCAGCAGAAATATGCAATGCAACTCCCTCACTTCATCATGTACATTATATCCAAATGCTGCAGCTACTGGTGCTACCACCGGCTTCAAGGTCAGCCTCTATTTCCTCTACAAAGCTATCAGCATCACTTTCACACTCAGCCGTTGCAGTTGTGGTTGTGAGTTTTATCAAGCATTTGATAATAAATTGTCAACTATTGTATCATGAAACTCACATCCACTGGCCTACACATTCACACCTAGCTACACTGACAACAAACCTGCACCCTTCATATCAACAGCTCTGATAAATCACGAACAGGTCTTAAATGTCCCGATTATGCTGATTTTTATATTTACCTCATACTTCTCTGCTGTACATGCTCAAAGCATATTTATTGACCCCTAAGTTTCCTCAAAGTTGCTGCCACCAGAGAAATCCCACACACTCTCAAGTCTGGTTGAACTTATTGAACACGTCGGAAATCTGAACTGAGAGGGGAGAGTGGTTGAGAATGAAATAATCTGTCCATAATCTGTTCACGTATGCATGAAGTAAAGGGTTTACATGTAAATGAATCAGGCAAGATGTACACAACTGGGAACATATAGCTCAATGTATGGATAGGATTAGAAAAAGAAAGAAATAGAGTGTGAATTACAAAATAGTGAGGTAAAGTGTATGCATCACAATATATGGATTGAATGGTCCATAACACAATTGCTTGTAAAGTTCTTGACTGGGAGTCTCCATTCTCTACTCCCAGTATGTTAAGAGGATAGTAGTCTCATTCAGTGTCTTGACTGCTCCTTCTTTAGTTGCCAAAATTGAGGACCCAGCAATCCCTCTTGAATGGTAAGTTCCAGACTAAGTCAAGACTCGGGACAGGCTGCTACTAGTACTGCTACAGTGTGGTCGGTTGTAATGTTTCAGTTGCCTCTTTCTCTCAGCTTGTTACTGCATGCCACCTCCAAATGTCAAATAGCAGAGTACTTACACTGACACAGGTCCTGCCATCTTTCCCATCAAACTATCCTGAAAATAACAAGAAGAAACCTATATTAAAACATTATTACATCACACATATATTCATGATACATGTACATACTGGCTAAGTATGAGAATGTTGTACAGTAATACCACCAATTGTCCGGTGAGATTACAGATAGAATTTCCCATCACTTTTGAAATTCATTAACCCTCAATGCGCATATGTGAGAGGGTTATAGTAGTCGTCATGTCTGTCTGTCTGTCTGTCACGCTCTGATTGTGGAGATTACTGACAATTAACAGTTGATATTTAGGTATGAACTTACTCAGAACGAAGATTTAGGACCTTGTATTGTGTTGTTTTTATTTTGGGCTAATTGTTGAGAAAACGCAAAGATTTCAGCTTTGCATAGGTACCAGCTTTTATGGGTAACGCCCCCTAGCGTCACATCATATTCACATGAGCAAATAATCTCTTGCAGCCAGCAGTGAAGTTTGCTTATGCTCAGGGAAGTTAACGGAGTTGAAAGAAGTGAAGTTTCGCATTGAAAATGTATACCGGTGAGTGTTTCTAGCTTGTTTAGCTTCTCTTATGAAGACAGCGTTTCCATATACCATTTTGATGGCTCGTAATAGAGCTAACAGATTGCTTGTTGTTGTTTTTAGAAGGAGATTATATTGTAATAGCTAGGTAGTATTTAATAGTGCTGAGGGTTCGCGCCTTTGGTGCTTCATTTATTTAGCAGCTTTTATGTTTGTAGTCACATGACTGGTGCACCAAATAATGGGGGGACTCTGCCTCCCATAACCTTCCTTGATGATTAGAGAAGAGCAATGACATGGGGGTACTTTACAGATGCTGTCACATAAATACATGCTTTCAGCTACTATGAATATTTCAATGATTTGACTGTAGGACACGCCTATATAAATTGGTGGAGACATAAGAATTCCTAAGGACAATTGGTGGCTAAACAGGACGGTTATGAACTGTAATCACTCCTTAATTTAAACAAATATACTCACAATTATGATCACAATTTCTTCTCAATCAGAGAAAGCCAAATACCAGTACGTTTGCTTCATGATGAGCCTATAAATTTGAAAGATGCTGCTTTTTGTCTCGGTTGATCAAGCTAACAAAAAAATAGCCTGAGTTAGTTGCAACTGTTTACATGCAAAATCTTCATCAATGCTTCCGGACATCATCGACAATATCACACTCAGTGAGGATTGTGACCTTCACCATAATCACCATAACAAGCCTAAAAGAATAAAAGTAAATAGGGTCATTGATGATTATAGTTAATAAATACATTACAAAAAATCATTTTCACCTTCTTGAGTCTATCGCTGTCATATGGAAGTAACCTGATGAGTTCAACTGAAATAAAATAAAATATATGATACATTTATTACATTTCAATACTCATTATATTATTACTAAAAAATAGTATAAAAATACCAGTGTTGTATATCATGACGTAATTTCCAGAAATAATTAACAATAACAACAGTACTAATATTCACACCTATTGAACATTGACTCCCTAAGCTATAATGCAGACTGACCTGGTAATGAAAACAGTCAGTTCAGAACGAGTCTGTCAGCTTTGTATTCAAATTCTCATCTAAATATGATGAGCACAAGATGCCCGGATGAGATCCACGTTTATACTTCAGACCCATGAGGACTTCAAGTGGAAAAGTTAGAATTAGCTAGAATCCTATGGATCATTATTGGTTGATGATATCAAGTCCACTCCACACTCAAAAATTTTTAGTAAGAACTTACAGTTCAACCTATAAACAGTAAGTAGTACAAAATATGTAATATCTTCATCTGTTATAACTATCTGTGTCCCATATTTTTATATCAAATATTATAGCTGAATCACCAGGGATGTAAGAGGGAGGGGGTGGTTGTGGGTTTTCAGTGTTACCAAAGTAAAATCACATACACTTTACATAACTGTGCCCATTCCATATTCATTTGCAATTATGTTTTAAAATTTTGAACCAATAAACTGGAACATTCAATTCTACAAGAACATTTAGTTTACATAAACACTATCTATGTCTATTATTTCCACTTCATAGTTCATATTATGGATTAACGTTCGTTTCTGTAATTAATTTAAAAGAGATTACCATGTGTATTGGCTCTTGGTTATAGAAGGCTATAATAACTGTGCGTTCTATTCATGTTTTTTTTTTCAAGTGGAATTGATTCATGCATAGCTATTATTAATTTGAAAGGGGGATTCACGTGAACTCCTACTGCCTATGCCCCGAGATAAATCAGGTCTGTGGGTCGGGCCGACAGAAAGTGATGAGGCGTGGCAGGATACCACGCCTCCAACAGAACAGAACTAGTCATGCACACACACAGTCATATTTTTGGTACTCTGTATTAGCCAGTTAGTTGTTTGTGCAAGTCATTCATTTGTTAATTAGTGTTGATCGTTCGTATGTTTGTGTGTTCCTGTGCTGCAGTGTGAACGTAAAGCTGCAGTGCAGGAAGTAGGCATAGATAAATATTGCTTTTTTTTCTGCCTAAAATTCTTTCTCCAATGCTCCCAAACTTGCCCTATAATTCTTTCAAAATGTGCCTATATTTCTCATTTATTGCTTGGCCAAAATTCATG
>WLWI01005781.1_pt1 | contig 10271 bp, 7 predicted proteins | sample 6701501 | NCBI WGS metagenome assembly WLWI01 (sample SAMN12718690, study PRJNA515312) | sponge metagenome | isolation source: marine sponge | host: Mycale hentscheli | place: New Zealand: South Island, Marlborough, Capsize Point | collected 2014-11-01
ATAAATCAGAGCATCTTCGTACACAAAATGCTAAATTTCTTTTGCATGGATTCATTGATAAAGTGAATGGGTGATGCATGCCGATCATTTTGGATACATCACATCTTAAGGTTTTGGATGCCGTGGCTGTCAATGCCATTACATTTACACCTGGTGGAAGTAAGCTTCTTATGTCTCCTATGCGGCGAAGACTTGACCGAAAGGTACTTCCCCTAAACAAATGGTAATGCATCATGAAAGATTTATAAATCAGATACATTCTTAAACACACTGTCTCTTACCATTTTGCCACACAGTGAGCTTCATCGACCACAAATCCTCTTAATCTTTCACTATATATAGTACTTGACAACATCTTACGCCACTTTTTTGTATCAATAATTAGTTCTGGAGTAAAAAACACTAGTTGATAGTGTCCAGCCATAACAGCACTTTTTACTTCTTCGTTGCCAGTTTCTCCAGTAACATAAGCTGCTTTTAAACCTTTCTTGCTGAAAGTTGCCGCCTTAATAAAATTGTATTATGGTAAAGTTACAATAAACCTAAAAAATACAATAAATTACCTGATCCTTCATGATTGCTGTTAGTGGTGTAACTACAATCACTATCTGTTTCCCTTGATTGCCCTCCAACAGTTGGAAAGCAAGAGGAAGGCAAGCATAGCACAGGCTCTTACCAAAACCTGTAGGTAAAATAGCAAAAACATCTCTTCCAGATAAAAACTTAGTCGTAATTTCCAATTGTTCCTCCTTCATCCCTCTATCATAGCCGAGCCTCGCAACAGCTTCATTGGCAGCTTCTCTGAGCGAAATAGCCATTATTGCGTCATATAACGTCATTATACGGCACAAAGCGTCATTAATGATATTCATCATTACTGAAATTTTGTAACGGATAGGAACAACTCGCTGTATTGCATGATTCCAGACCCTTTCCCTCCGCGCAGCGATCAGTGGGTAAAGGGTCTGGCTACGCCAGACTACCCTCCCCCCCTGTTTTCCCTCTTCTTGAGCTGCCTGCCTGTCTCTCGCTCTTCCCATTTACGCTGCAAGTATTTGGGCAATTTTAACTAATGAAATTCATAAGCGAGCTAGCTGCATGTTGTACACACAGACCTCAATTTTTTTCTAATGCATAATGGGTTCAATCATGGGGCTGGTGGTACAAATTCATGTTAAGTGGGCGAGTTCTCCAACTGATGCACACACTTTTGAAGACCCTCTCATTTTTAGTCTTATGTTGTCTTTCCTGCAGGTGTTGCCCGTCAAATGGCTCTTCCACAACTTATGCAAACACCAGGCCGTTTTTTCGAGAGGTACACTTCTGCAAGTGTCCTGCCTCTTCCTAATTCAACAACAGCCAGCAGGTCATTCCATCCACCAGTACCACGGTTTTTAATAGTCGCTATAGACTGTGATGATAATACAACAAGTCATTACACAATTAAGGATATATATGCAGACATACAAGTACGTGATATTATGGGGGGTGACAGTGAGGATACTAAATTAATGAAACGTCTTCGCTGCGATACAGATTTGGCAGATTGTCATTTTCAAGTTGGCTGTGGTATTGGTCCCGCATCAGAACACTTGTTAACATCCCAAAGAATACAAAAACCTGATGTGCAGTGTTGTAAACATATAACATCCACTGGAGAAAAATTTCCAGTTGTACTAATTGAGGTGGAATCATCTAACAATGTTCAATACACGGTGAACAAAGTTGCAAATGGAATAATGAGTCAAATTTTACACTTACGAAGATGTGGAAAATTTGTAACAACCATGAAGGGGTTTTTCATTCCTGTGAACGAAAGATTTGCAGAAGAAGTTACTGGTACATTTAAGGAAAAGGACATTTGTTTTACTTTCAAAAGAAAAGCTTTAGAGTTACGTGAGGTTGTACCATCAATTGCTCAAGTATGGAACGATCAAAAGAATTTGTTACCAGTGCGATCTAGTTCTTCTATAACTCTTCCCCTTTCTCCTGGTTTAATTCAAGAAGCATTTGGCAACCGCGCGTACCAAATAAAATCAGGGCTTTCCATTGTCATTCACGATCCCGGTAATTGTTTCTACAAGCGCCCTCTCACAGAATTCGAAACTCTGACAATGTTTTCTAATGCAGCTTCGAGACCAGAATTATCAGTATATCCTCTTCGTGGAGGCCATCAATATTTTTCTTCTAATTTTTTTTTTGTATTTCCAGAAATGCTTCCACCTCTCAGAAGACATGAAATTTCTATTGAAATCTTGATTGAATTAGTAAATGGGACGATTATAGCACTTCAGGAACTCCATGGTTTAGGATATGCTCACAATGATTTGAGGCTTGAAAACATTTGTTTTCGACGTGATGGAAGTCCAGTTCTGATAGATCTAGATAGATGTCAAAATGAGTCAAGTGAAGCTGAATCAGGTATGTATGGAAACTCAACCATGTATACTTTTCCTGCAACTCAAACGTGGACATTCAAAAAACTTGACTATAGGCAATTGTCTATTATGATACTGTATATAAGAAGGAACAATCCTACTATAAATTATCATGAAATCGAAGTGGATGACACAGATCATGATTTTCTGAAAAAAATGTTCAGGGAAGGTATGTTAAATGTAGTTTCTTAGCACGAGTTTATGCCAATGTATAATCTCATTTATTTAGGTTTATATGAAGGAGATTTGCACGACAATTGGAATCAAGAACTTACTACGTGAAGGAAGGCTTACAGAAGATTAAAATAAGCCAAAACAATCACTAACTGTTTAATACAATCACACTTTTATTAATACAAATTAATACAATCACACATTGATTAATACAATCACACATTGTTTAATATTGAAGTTGGTAGAAGTCTTCAAGTTGTACAGGCGATACACAGTGCCACAATGTACCTAGTTGTGCAGTAGTGTACTACATTGATAATTATGTATTATGCACGGATGTGTAGTAAATAACATTTTATATGCATTTCTGTCTGAGTCACACCAGACAGTGGAGCATACAGGGGCCCAGTGTTCCAAGTCACAAGATGCTCCAGCTAGCATCAGCTCCACCTTCAACCAAGACTCCAGCACCAGGCATGCTCAGTATGACTAGAGAACACGAATCACCAAATTCCTTTGTACTGCTAACATCATCCAACACAATTCCGTTGTCACAAACAATGCTGGTCATTTCTATAAATACCCCTTGCTGTAATTCACTGTATTGGATCTTTTTCAATGATTATCAAGTGTTGGGCGAAGCCCTATCCACTTTTAATCAGATCATCTTCATCAAACTACATTACTGCTCAGGGGTAGAACCCAGGGCAGGTCCTTCGTTTATCAACTCTTTCAACCACTTTATAGTGTAGAAAAATTGACTTTTGGGAAAATAAAATAATTTGAAAGTGTGCGCACATGTTGAGTTAGCCAGAGGATATACTTGTACGGCCACTTGTGGGGCTAGAGAAGCTCACACGCAAGCAGCAGCCACACCCATTGAGGGAGGAGCAGCCACATCCATCGAAGGAGGAGCAGCCACACTTACAAGTGAGAGGAGCTGAGGCAGAGGGAGAATCTGCAAGCAAGAACAAGGACTAATAAACTGTGTGTCATTTTATGGTGTGTCACCAGTAGCATCGAAACTACGCCTTGTCAATGACTTCTGCAGAGTTCAACAACTGCATTTGATAAAGTTGAAAACTTTTCCAGACTTTGAAAACTCCACCCACTTTGTGGATGTGGCTTTATGAATATGGAGGGCTACACAGTAGGGACTTGTTATATACTTTCTCCTCAGGAAGCCAATCTGTCCTAATATTTTTTTGGATTAGTTTTGGCAGTTAACGACTGACTACTTGATAATATTTTCGCATATAAATTGTATTTGCATAATTTCATCAGGTACTGACACGAAACTCCTTCAACCACTTTACAGTATAAAAATAAAAACCTTTAGTGAAAAATAAATGATTTGCAAGTGTGCTCACATGTTGAGTTAGCAAGATGATAAACATGTAGCTACATAACGAGTCCCTACTGTGAAGCCAAACTCATAAAGCCAGTTTTCATCCACAAAGTGGTTGGAGCTTTCAAAGTCTGGAAAGATTTTTAACTTTATCAAATGCAGTTGTTGAACTCTGCAGAAATCATTGACAAAGTATACTTTTTCCTCAGGAAGCCGATCTGTCCTAATATTATTTTGGATTAGTTCTGGCAGTTAACTACTATATAATATTTAATTTGTATTTGTTCAATTTCATCAGGTACTTACACCAAACTCTTTCAAATAATTTACAGTTAAAAATTAAAGACTTTTAGTAAAAAAAATAATTTGCAAGTGTGCTCACATGTTGAGTTAGCCAGACGATAAACTTGTACATAACAAGTCCCTACTGTGTAGCCATATTCATAAAGCCACTTTTCATCCACAAAGTGGGTGGAGTTTTCAAAGTCTGGAAAAGTTTTCAACTTTATCAAATGCAGTTGTTGAAGTCTGCAGAAGTCATTGACAAGGCGTAGTTTCTCCTCAGGAAGCCAATCTGTCCTAATATTTTTTTGGATTAGTTCTGGCGGTTAACAACTACTTGAAAATATTTTCGCGTATTATTTTGCATTTGCTTCATTTCATCAGGTACTGACACCAAACTCTTTCAATTACTACGAAATGTCACCATGCACACGAATTACATTTGCACACGGCACCGCCTGCACACATAATGACACGACGACAATGTTCAATGCTACTGGTGACACACCATAAAATGACATACAGTTTATTAGTCCTTGTTCTTGCTTGCAGATTCTCCCTCTGCCTCAGCTCCTCTCACTTGTAAGTGTGGCTGCTCCTCCCTCAATGGACGTAGCTGCTCCTCCCTCAATGGACGTGGCTGCTCCTCCCTGAATGGGTGTGGCTTCTGCTTGCGTGTGGGCTTCTCTAGCCCCACAAGTGGCCTTTTGAATTTGGCTTCTTAGGGTCTCGTTATGTACAAGTATATCCTCTGGCTAACTCAACATGTGCACACACTTTCAAATTATTTTATTTTTCAAAAAGTCTTTTTTTTTACACTATAAAGTGGTTGAAAGAGTTGATAAACGAAGGACCTGCCCTGGATTCTACCCCTGAGCAGTAATGTAGTTTGATAAAGATGATCTGATTAAAATTGGATAGGGCTTCACCCAACGCTTGATAATCATTGAAAAAGATCCAATAAAGTGAATTACAGCAAGGGGTATTTATAGAAATGACCAGCATTGTTTGTGACAACGGAATTGTGTTGGATGATGTTAGCAGTACAAAGGAATTTGGTGATTCGTGTTCTCTAGTCATACTGAGTATGCCTGGTGCTGGAGTCTTGGTTGAAGGTGGAGCTGATGCTAGCTGGAGCATCTTGTGACTTGGAACACTGGGCCCCTGTATGCTCCACTGTCTGGTATGACCCAGACAGAAATGCATATAAAATGTTATTTACTACACATCCGTGCATAATACATAATTATCAATGTAGTACACTATACACAACTAGGTACATTGTGGCACTGTGTATCGCCTACAACTTGAAGACTTCTACCAACTTTAATATTAATCAAAGTGTGATTGTATTAGCTAGCTATAGCTAGTTATGAAAAAAAAAAAAGAAAAAAAAAAAAAAGCTGAGTAGCTAGGGAATAATAAGGGTAATCACTATTTGTCATATAATGCTTACAGCTGTTAAAATATTCTCATGTAATGCATTCTTGATATAGTTGAAATCATCGATGTTGATTCCCAGAGTTGAGCACCATTAGAAGTAGCTATTTGTCATTCAAATCAGATGATTTTTTTTTTACCGCAGTTGTGGGATTGTAAAATCTACAAATGTTCTGGTTCTGGACTTGGTAAACAATTTTATTTGTGATTGATAAAGTGTGCACGCATGTGCTCTTCCTTCTGGTGTCCTGGCAGGACTGAACAGGATGAATGCAGGGATATAGAGCGAGTATTGTATGGAAATGATACATCTATTCAATTGTTAACATGCTATTATGTGTTTGTGCAGGCATTTTTTTTTCATCCCACTTGCTATCACTGCTATAAAATGACGAACATTCATTTGAATATTTATTATGAAGTTAAGGAAAACAAAAATAAAATGGCAATAATATTCACAAATGTAAGGGATGCCAAGACCTGAAAAAGCATGTTGAAATCTAGCTGCATAACTGGTAAAGATAATCAAATAAAAAAGCTAATCAAATAAAAAAGCTAAATGGAGTTGTTTGAGTTGGTAAGTTCTAGTATTTCATTATTCTACAATTTTGATAGTCGCAAACGTAAATGTGGCCGTCTTTGTCACAAGCCACACCATTTCCCTGACAAATATCTTGAGCTGAAGTTACACATGACAGATCACTCGTGTTGAACATCAAAACTTTAGATTCAGAGAGTGATTTTCTTGAACTTACACCACCCCTCACTGTTTGTCTACCCCTCACTGTTTGTCTATAGGATTCAGCCACCACAGAGAATCCTTCAGCAGTTATAGCAATTCCTGCAGGATTTCTAAGCCGACCCTCTCCATATTGATGCATAAATTGACCCTCATGAGTGTAGACACTAATTGCATTCACATAATTTGAAACGTGTATATTTCCAGAAGGATCCAAAGCAATACCCCAGGGATAGTTCATATGGCCTTGTATGTGACGGACAAATGTTCCATCCGTTTTGAATACGGATACACGATTACCACGATATTCTGCCACAAAGAGATCACTTTCAGTTCCTAAACAGAGTCCATAGGGCTGTTGAAGTTGACCGTCTCCAGATCCAGGCGATCCTATTGTGGCTAGATACTTTCCATCAGTTGTTAGTTTAAATACACAATTTAGGGAGTGATTACTAATATATAGAATATTGTCTTGAGCTACTATACCATATGATGTATTTACTACATCATTTAATTCGTCATTTGATTCGTCATTCTCCATTATTTCTGGTAGATATGCTATAGAATCTAGCAAAGCTCCACTAATTTTATCTGCTACAATGATGCTTGGTCCATGTGATACTATAAACAGTTTGTTTTCACTTACAGCGACAGCATTGGGACGGACTGACAAACGTATTTGAAGTGAATTTTCTAACTTAAACTCCCTTCTTTTTCGAATGTAAACTACAAATGGACTCGACTGAATGCTCTCATTTCCTATCTTTATATCGAGACTGTGTTCTCCAGTATTCTGAGGAGTGACAGTAACAGAGTAAGTTCCATCATCATGGTCTTCAGTTGTAAATATAGAGGTCTTGCCTTCAGAGTCTAATGGAGATAAACATACCACAACATTTTCTCCTCCATACTTGTATGGCTCCCCATTTGCATCTCTAGCAGTAATAGTTACAGTTTTTGGTTCCCCCTGGATGACTTCAGATGAATATAGAGACACAGTGCCATTTCTAGAAATACTACCCCCAGTAATTTCACTGAACTTCTGAATGTCACTTATTAGATTGGTTGTAGTAAATGACGTCAACATACAATCGGTCTTGCATAACTCAAGCAGAAATGAGCTAAACTGGGAGTTGATGGCTTTCAGCCCAGTAGCCATAAGTGGATGAGCAGACAATAACTCCACAGGATTATAGACTTTCAAGGCTTCTGAAATATGACTTGTAATTTGCTGTATGCTTATTTGAAAATTCTTCATAGACTCTTGCTGCATCTTTAAAGCTACTTCTTTCTCAAAATTGATTTCTCTGTTTTTTGTCAGCAGTACATTTTCTCGAGCTTCAATAGCAACATGTAGTTTCTTGAATTCCGACTTAATGAGCTCGTCAATGTATTTCTTCTTCTCCTGAACTCGAGTGATCATTTTTCCTGCTTCAGAGGCAGAAGACTGAAGCTTGTCAGCAGCTGATAAAGCTTCTGCTATTAGAGATTGAAGCTCTCTTCTCCCCTTCTCTGCTACCTCTTCTGCTCTATCATACCTGTGACCGCCATGCTTCAAAATGATACAGTCTCTGCAAACCAACTGCTCACATGTTTCACAGTAAAACTTCAACACTTCGTCACTGTGTACCTGGCAAGTGGCAATCTTGTGAGGAACATTGTCTAGCAAGCTCATTGTATCTGCTTGCATTTTTCCAAGATATACAAGATTATGTTTATGCATTTCTCTGTGAAGAGTATGATCTTGGGTACATCTATTGCAAAGAAAATCACAACAGTCAGAGCAAAATGTGAAAGCATTGCTAGAGGTATCCAGGCAACGGTCACACGGAATGTCAGCATTGCTTTCAATCTTGTCTTTACATTTAGCAATTTCCACTTCATGCTCCTTCCTATAATCTTTGGGCAAAATACAGAATCCATCCTTTGGAACTTTGAATGATTTTTGACAAAACGGGCAACTCTTAATATCGTTGGTCAGGCACTTGTAGCAGACAGCATGCAAACAAGGAAGCAGACGAGGATCGGTAAAGAACTCAGAACATAGTTCACAAGTTAACTTTGAACTTGGCCTAGAAAGACGTGATAGAGATGACTTGGTAGTAGACATCTATAATTCTGCACACAATAAACAAATATTTAGTTCTAACAATTAAGTTGTTCATCTCATTAATTGATTAACACCTTATTACTATACTTAGTGGCATAGGAAAATGGAAGGGAGAAGTGGAGGACTCACGATTCCCCCCCCCCCCCCCCAATGATTTTGGGGCATTATCTAGAAATGACTTGTCACGTGAACACCAAAAACCACAAGGTGGCTAAGAAGCCTGTTCTTTTAATTGCCTTCTTTTTTTCCCTTATATTGTTGCCATAACTATTTTCAATGAGATAATCCAAGCATGAAGTAGTGTTTTATATAAACATTACATTGTTTCATTTATTTAATATTATCTTGCCTTCCTTGACATGGAAACTAGGACTTGTATATATGAAGTGCATGGGAAAAGTGGGAAGGAAGGGGAGGGGGGTGACTCAGTGGGTTGAAGCCCCCCAAATTAAATCTAAATTTCAATAAGCAATTCTAACTGATATACAACATAGAAATAGTAAATTAAAAACATGACCCATGGCAAGACTGAAACAGCTCTAGGAACACATTTAAACCACAAAACACACCTTTTGTTATGGAGCTCTCTCCCCACATACCTAAATGTCTACAAGCTAATATAATGGAAGAGGATTGTTCCTGATAAATTTTGTCCCCCCCACACACACACAGTCTTGCATAGCCAGACCCTTTACCAGTCACTATGCGGGAAAAGAGTTTGGTGGACATTGAGTAGTTTGTTCAGTTCACCTCACTTACTGGGGAGACCACAAACAATAGATGACATGATATCCTTTGACGTAAGACTGCTCTATTTGTTGCATTTCTATGTGCAACTCTCCAATGGCTGTGTCCAAGCTCTTCCTAAGATAATGCTATCATTAAGCTGAGCAAAGACTTGGACTAGCCTCTTCATGAGATTTGTAGTTGGAAGCTATCAGAAATTTCACTTAGCAGCAAGGTACAGTTGTTGCTTTACACTGCGTCATTAAGACAGCAGCATCTCCCACCATAAACAACATTTCTTTACAGCAATACAGAACCAGCTCTGGCTACTGATCTGAACAGTTTAGGCACTTTAAAAATATTTAACGATTTACACCCACACTACAGTTAATCACTTGCTGACTAAGCAGGAACCAACTACTCTGTGTCAGTCCTACCGGACCCTTTTCCCGCATAGCGATTGGGAAAGGGTCCGGCTAAGCAAAACTATTCCCCCTTCCAGTCCAGTCTCGCAGGCCAGACCACCCTCCCTTTACCCGTACGAAGGAGCTCTGTACCTGACCCAGATAGATACTTAGCGGTGAACGGCACAGCTAGCCAGCTCCATCTATCTCACTTAATATTGTCACTGATCCGCGACTTACCAGGAAAGCTCAGCCAGATAATCGAGTCTTAGTAGGAGAGTGAATAGTGAATACGAGTGAGATTTACGGATTCCTGAACGCCTCACCAAGCTGCTAGGCGCATGCGCACCCCGTGTCGTTATAACAACGCTCTCTACCATTTTTGTAGTCCTGACTTGTGATTAAACTCATAGAGCAGAACTGTGCTATTTGAGTTTTTGATTTTTGTAGCTCTAACACAGACAGCTTGAACAATTATTATATTATTATTCAACCAGATTTAATAGCTTGTGACAAAAGGTAAATATTTCCATATCACTGAGTGACGTACTACTGACTTTGCAATGAATAATGGGCAAAAGTTTTCACAAGTTTTATAAGTCATTTTTCG
>WLWI01005782.1_pt1 | contig 10270 bp, 5 predicted proteins | sample 6701501 | NCBI WGS metagenome assembly WLWI01 (sample SAMN12718690, study PRJNA515312) | sponge metagenome | isolation source: marine sponge | host: Mycale hentscheli | place: New Zealand: South Island, Marlborough, Capsize Point | collected 2014-11-01
TGTTACTGCCTCTAGATGCAGTCAAACAAAACAACAGTGTCAACAGTAATAATTACCTCATTTAATAATAGTAATTTGACAAGCACAATAACAGTACAAGCAAGCAATGTGATTGAAACAGCATAAAACACAGCCGAGTGCTATTTCAATAGTTTTACTAATGCTATTAATCGCTAATAGCACAGGTTTCCCGTGCTATTTGTAGGCCAGCTTTTTAAAATTCTATTACACTAAATAAGTCCGCTCACTAATTCTGTAGTCTAGCATATTGATTTCTCAGGAACTTCATTATACTAAATACATGTGTGCTTACTCCTAAGCTGATATGGTCAGAAAAAATGATATAGTTGAGCCACAACCATACATTTGAGAAGAAATGACCAAACCCATAAAGAACTCTATCAAAATCATCAAAGGACACCATTGCGACAAATCAGACCAGTATAAGGATAATTTTCAAATGGTAGAGTGAGGTTCACAATTTGTTCTGTTTTGTTTTTGTTTTTTTGTTGTTGTTTTTTCCCTCCATGTGGAGTCAGTTAAGTATAGCAGCAATGCATTCCACGGGATGCTTATGAACAAGGTATGCAGCAATGCATTCAATGAAATGCCATTACATACACGGAATGCTGTCGGGCATTTGAAAGAGCAACCGTGCACAGCTGTGTTATTACACAACTAAGATTATTATTTAAATTTTTTTGTTATATTTTAATATGGATATAATTAGCAATTCCATACCAGACAACGACGAACAGAGAGAATCAAATGTCTGCTTTGCTAATTTTTGCATTTCAATAGCCTTAGTCCACCGATTACTGAGCAATGTGGCTACAAGAAAAAACAAAAAACAAAAAAAACAGAACAAGTTGTAATTAAACTAGCAAAAAATAAATCAGTGCAAGGAGCTTACGAAGTTTATTTCTGGTTGAGAATCCATAGTACCACAGGGCATGTGTAAGGACATCAATTCTGTGAGAAGGCCTCATCTCCTTGGTCATTTTATTGAAACCTCTCAGGAATGACCACATGCGCTCCATCACCTCACCATCTGACAGTCCAATACCATCAGTGTGGAGTGGACTGTATACAACCTTGAGATAAGAGAAAAAGAATAATAGCTTAAGCCTGAGGCTGCAACCAATTCATTGTAGACCATTGGATAGCGAATACCAATGTAATCAAGTTACCTGACAAGCAGCATTGTGGCCATAAGCATGAAAGGAAGGAATTGAAAACTTGACACGATCCAACAAATATCCATACTTATTAGCTTTAAGATGCTTGACTAGGGTACATGATATATCATACATGATGTTCATGTCCACAGATGTTGGTATGCGACGCACCAGTTCTTCCACCAGCCACACAGCATACGGCACTCTAAGATAAGGCAATAGTTAACTTCTACCAATCCTACCTTATGAATTTTACCTTTCTCCATGCTTTAAATTAATAAAAAGCAATGGGAACTCATGCCTACATCCACAGCCAAACACTGCAGTTTCATCCAGTGCATGATAGCAATTGGATGAACGAAGTGCATCTCCAGCCAAAAAACTGCTACATTGCTATACGACACATTCACAGTGAAAAAAACAAAAAAAAAGATAACAACAAATGCTTAGTGGTATTTTTTTAAAGGTGAATTAGTGAGTGACTTTGAGATATTGCATATTATAGTTCCTGATATTATAGGTGATCAAAGCTAGCTATATAAAAGTATCCACATAATATGTTCAGTCGAAGACTCTGTTCAGCGAAAGTGAGGAAATCTAGTTTCCTCGTCCGCCTCCGTCTGCTCCTTCATAAAACCTCGAACCATTTGCGGCGGGTTTAGGTATATCACCACTCATGACATAAATGGGTGGAGTTACATTAAGGATCCATAGCATTTTTCTTCATGAAGTACATTTATATAGCACAATGGGAGAATTGGCTGAGCAATAGGCAGTGTTGTTGTTGTTTTTAAGTTGAAGGTGCTTATACCTACATTGATGTCCTGTACCATAAGTATTGGGCAATTAAGCAACACATTCGTACAACTTGGTCAGCTCACTAGCCACACACAGAGAGTAACTCTTTGTGCAATTTAATTTCAAAGCATAATATTGAAGTTAGTACTGAGTCTATGCATAATTTCCATAAAAAAATATCAGAGCAAGATACAGTGTATTCTGAACAAATACTGAAATAGCACAGCCAGCTGTACAAATTACTTAATAGCACTCACTACACCACTTTCAATTTACAGCAATACTATGCAATATTCTAGTTACGCAGCAAGCAGTGATGTTTCAGACAGTGCTAAAAATTGTTCACATTATAAAATTCATGATCACCAATATTTTACCATCAATGTAATACATACTTTTGGTGCACTGTGTCCACTCATCTTATACGAAGCTGTGTGCTCATCAACTGACAACTGGTCGGCAAAAAAAATGTCTTTGTGTAAAGGGTCTCTATGACTAACACCACTAGACCAAATAAAGCATCCATAGAGAGCACAAGTGTTCCACTTTTCTATATACATATAAAGAGCATATTAACAAAATAGAAAACATTTTCTATATCACCTTTGGACAAGCAGGACACACATTGCCTCTATCCAGACTCAGACAAATGCTGGACAAATGCCTCAATTCCAACTTCATCCACCGATACTCTTCAAAGGAGTCAATCAGAAGGGAATAAAAATCTTAGTGCTAAATACAAGAATCGATACAAGGTATACATATATTTCCTTTGTCGGTGTGATTTACCTTTGATGCTATTGAGTGGCACTTAAAGGACAAGGCCTATTTAGTGAAACTTGAGCTTCTAGGAGCAGAGCTTCTTCCCAATTTAAAAAGCTCAAATGTGAAGGCGAAATGAGGACGCTGGGGAGAAGATGGCCACAAGTGTGCCCTAACCATAGTGTGGACTAGTGGCTCACAGGCACATGCAGTAAACTGCACGCTATGTTGTTCACCTAAATACATATATTTATTATATTTCTACTACTACTACTACTACTACTACTACTTTTCTACCGGTAGTAGTAGCAGCAGTGGTGTGTTCTAATAGCACAAAATCACAAGTAAGCTGATTTAATCAAGTTGTAAGCATGACAGTTACAGGATGTAGACTTCAAATGCACGGTAGCCATTTCCTCATGTAACTACTGCACAATACACACAAAATACCGAGTATAATGACACACTAAAAAAAAATCAGTATACAGTAGTTATGTATATCCATTCAAGTTCTTGTTTCTTTGCTGGAAGCAATGCCCTTGTTAGTATAAAACAATTTCTATACAAATGAGATAGGCGTCTAAAAATGTGTGCAGCAAGACAACCACATGCCAACAGTTTACAAGTATATTCAGTCAATGAACAGCTATAGAGTTCCATACCAAAACCAGCAACAGTTTTAGTGCATACATTAATAGGAACCTGTCCTGAGTATGCTTTGCTCATACTATAAATTAACTAACCGTTTGCAGAGATACAAGTGAGGGGAATCAAGTGAGCTGATGAACAGGTATGATTCCTTGTATCAATAACTTTAACAGCAGGCAGCGGTTGAAACATTCCATTCTATAGAACATATTAATTTTTAAAAATTATTGGTAAAAAGTAGTTAAACTCGTACTCACCTCCCAAATTTCTGCCTTATGGAACAAATTAGTTTTACTATGTGCAGTTGAAAAACATTCTGGACAATAGAATACCACAGAGCTGCATCGTAAACAGCGATAGGAAGCCTCTGCAACCTTACATAAATAACACTTTTCTCCAATTGGCATGGCCTCCGATTCTATAGCAATGTTGAGCATGGACGCCCTAATTTTTCCCCAAGATTCCGCTGTCTGCTTTTGCATAATATGGTGCAGACTGGGAAAACTTTGATCATCTGAAGTAGCTTCGTTGCCACTAAACACATTGCCACTATAAGTAGCATTTGGTGGAGGTCCAGATGATGGTGTTGGAGGCTCCAAAGGTGACTCCAATGCAGTCTTTGACTCCCTTTCTAAACATCCTAAAGGGACCACCTGATGACTGACTTGTCCAGTATAGTAGATCTCTTGGTGAGCTTAAACTTGCGTAACTTCACATTAAATCTTTTGGTGGCCATAACAGCATCCAGATCCAAACGCCCAAGAATACCAATGGCTGGGCTGAATCAGCACTCTAGCTCTCCGCAACCTGGGCCCGGGCAGTTCTCTGAAAATAAACGCGCAGACAGAGCACCTAACTAAAGTGATCAGGATTGAATTTGGGTTTGCGAAATTTCCTGTCAGGTTTGATACCCTACGGTGCCAGAACCGGGTGGCGTGCGGTAGACGCAAACTACGCGTAGCCCAGACCCTTTACCAAACCGCAAACGTATACGTAGCAGTGATGTACTGGACGAAATTGTTTACCTTTGGTTTTTGCATAGGAGGTCCTAAATATTTATGGTTAGCTATGTTTGAGCTATAGGATCCCTCAGGCCCTAAGTAGCATCAAGATGCTACAACCTAAATTTTCAGTACCCTAACTAAAAACAAACGTCCCATAGTTCCAATAATTAGCTATGTAGTTACACTCTGCAACCTAACCCCCTCCCCCCCCCCTGCCCTCTGGTTTCACTCATATTGACTGAACTGTTACTCCCACAATTACCTATATAACCTCTAATACATCTAACAGTGTAGGAAGATGTTTCAGTATGGGGGGGGGGGAGGCAAAGTCCAGCCCCCGGAGCCCCCTTCCTATGCCACTGACATTTATGTATATACAGGGGCATAGGCAAGGTGGTGGGCTCAGGAATTTACATGAACCCTCCTTTCAAGTAAATGATCCAAAGGTGCTATATATGTGCCTATTCCCTTTAAATTCTCTAAAACTAATCATACCACTTCTCCAAATTTATTAAACTAATTTACTCAAGGAAGCACACAATAAACAGAAAGTACAAGCTATAAAGTAAAAGTTATTTGTCCTTTCTATGTTAGCTCAGACCTACCCTTCGTATTAAACTGCAGAAAGATTATTTATACTACTCTGCACTAACTCTTATTAGACTTAGATAAACTAGCTATCTAGAAAAAAATTCCTCATAGAGACTAGAAGTGCCACTTTATTGTTTTAGCTTTGAAATGCATGGGATTGCTTTGACTGTCGTGGAATAGTTTAGGATTTGTAAGTGGGTGTGGCTTTTACTTTTGGAATACTGACTATCCTGTTGAAAAATCCTGCCTACACCCTGATATATTACACCACTATTGATCATTTACTATGACATATGCTAACTATGAGTTTCACATAGAAAAAAAATAAAATAGAAACTTTAAATTAACTCCAGTAGCAATAATTAACTATAGTTTTATATAGTCACAATGCTCAACAAATAATATTGCATATTTACAGGCTACGTAATAATAGAAGGTGTCTTCTCTTCTGATTTATCCAGTCATATTATAGAAGACATGAAGTTAGAGGCACAATAACAACGCTGGAAAAGTTTAACAGATATACTTTATGGCAAAAAGATTACCTCAGTTTCTTTACTATCCCCACAGCTTAAAGGGTTATTACTGTGGCAATTAGCAAGACTCCTCCCATTCCACCCACTATACTCCCAATTAGGACAACACGTTGACCTACAGTAAGAATAACATAGTAAATAGTCAAAAATGGTAGAATTACAAAGTACGTTTGTTTAAGGGTGTTGATCTCTCCGCGAAAGTTGTTGGCATTGTGACTGTACTTCCAGAGGGTGCGGCTAAGAATAGAGGAAAGAGTGCATAAAGATTACTTCATTAGTTTTTTTTAACTAGTACCAATTTGGTGATAAGAAGTCACATTTCGAACTCCAGTCATCACTGTAGCAACTAGAGTGTAGTCACTGTCAGGCACTAGCCTTTCTTCGAGTTGAAATTGAAGAATGTTGTTAACTCCGGTGTTATTTTTTTCCTCCAGTGTACACAATCGAGTTGCTTTCTCGATGAGGAACGGTCAGTAGAAGCTTAGCTTGTTGGTACTCACAAACAGGATGAGGCTAGGAACAAGAAGCAACCAATCCATTTAACCACAAACAGATTCGTGATGAATGGCATGCTCTGATGTTTGTTGGTATTTTGACAGTGAGAAATCTACTTATTAATAACATACAGAATGTCTCAGTCCCACTTACCGATATGAACTCATTACTTATTATGAAAGTCAAGACTAATTCAGCTAGCTAGCTGTTCAAATAACCTTCACTGAAACCATGGTCCCAAAATTGTGCTACCCCAACTCAGAACTTCAGCTTGAATGTCATTTACTGGGACTGAAGTTTAATTTCACAACAAAACTAATACAACATGATATTATTTGAATTTCTCAACATGTATAAATGTGATCCTTGCCCACAGGTAGCCCAGCGACTACAGTGGTAGAAGTACTGTCTCCTATGGTATTGGTGGCAATCACTGAAAACTCTATTTCTCTGCACTGTGTAGCAATACTTGGGATTGTGTGGGTGTGGTTGAGGGCTTGACTTGTGAACATCCTGCTATTCCCTGTGGCAACTTCAGTTTCCAATACAGTATAGTTTAGGATTGGATAATCCTGACTGGTAAAGGGTTCTTCCCAGTCCAATAGGATCTCAGTGGCAGACAGCATCATCATCCTCACTTCAGGTGGGAGGGGTGGACCTTATTCAACATCACACTTATGATAATTATACTAACTAATTGTCATCTTTCTCAGTCACTTACCAATGATAGTTAAGGTGGCATTGTCAGAAAGAAGGACTTCTGGTACAGCAAATTCATGGCACCTCACAGTAGTGCCGTTATTCAAGTCAAGGGCAAAACATTTGCATAATTCATTACTTCATCGTGAGTAAAGTTTATTCCATGCCTTTCAAATTCATTTTGATGTGAGACCTCTTAACTAATAAAAAAAAATGCTGTAATTCTGGAATGTACACACTCCAAGTGACATCACTAGGGTGGTTGCTAGAAGGGATGCAGGAGAAGGTAGCAGTTGTATTCTCTGGTAGAGTTTGATTGTTGGGACTACTCATGAAGGATGCTACAAGTAGTACAATGTACAGCAAATCAGAAAGAAGGATATTTTGATGAAAACAGTTATTTGAGATTAGGATTTAATCTAGTTTATGATAATTATTTAAATAAATGGGAAGTTTTGACAAGCATATTTCAAAAGAGAAACTTTAATATTAATTAATGACATAAGAAGAAAAATTATTTCGAAATGACTTAGTGTGTATTTTGTCCCCAGAAATACCAAGAAGCAGTTTCTTACCATACGTTTAAGAGGACTAACTTGCAATGCAAAATGTTGAAAATTTTAACTTATAATAATATACTAAAATAAAACAATGTAGTTAATACTGTTTTATCTCACTCTTATTTACTTTTAATCTACACTTTCAACAGGAACAACAAATTAATTATAAACCACTGCAGTCTAAGTTCCCAGCCAAAAATGCCATTGAATTAATCAAGCCTAACAGACATGTCATAATGATTGACAAAGTGTATATTAGTGGCTAAAATGTTGCAACACATTATTGTGGCTTCCATTTATAATAAATCAGCAATGCTACACTAGTTTCTTTAATAATTGAACTTAATTTTTGCCCTACTTTACTTGTTCCAAATCTTATTTCCTGAATTGGGTGTGGTTTGTGTAATATCATAATGAAACTTACAACTATATGGAGTGTCTCTTGTTTTGTTAGAAATATTTGTTATGTTCGAAATTAGTTAGGCTCTGCAGAGCCGTCATTAACTACTCTATTTAGGGTCCCAAAGAGACAGCGAGGCACAGCTAGGGCGCTAAACTTAAGGCCTGAGGGACTCTAAGAGGCAGCACCTAACAACATAAGCTGGTGTAGCTTTTGTATTGTAAAAAAAAAAGATTTTAAATCTTTTAAATTTTCAGGGAATGATACTATATGTACTGTCCCACATTCAGGACAGGGCTTCTAAATGAAGAGTCTCTCCAATTGTGTTGATAGGAAAGGTTGCTATATTCAAAATTCGTCGAGCACTGCATTTCACCATTGACCATTGTTAGGAACAGAGGCTATGTTCTAAATTAGTAAGGTACTGCATAGCCTTCGTGACCGTCAGCCTTAAGTAGCGCCCTTGCTGCAGTTGGGACGCTACAAACTAAGACCTTCAGGATGCTAAAAATGGTTGCTCACTCCTCTACTTCTTACTATACTCACACTATACTAGTGTTGGCCACGTCAGATCATGAACAACTTAGAAGTTGCAACGGTTTCTGTAACTGAGACTATGACCGACCAGAACAGCTGTTCAGTCACACAGCCCAAATAATCGCATAAAAGAGTATACTGTTTTGTAGTGCAGTTTGTTCCATTGGAGTACAATTGTAAGTAAATAAAATTCCTGAATACTTCTACACTGTGCCAACACTTGAGAATGGTAAAGCATTTAGAAACCATAAAAGAACTGGTATTTTTGGTTCTCTCGTGTCTGGTTAAGAAGCTAGACCCTTTACCTAACCATAGGATGAGTGAGATCATTTTTGGGCTGTGCTTATCTACAAACAAAAAGAATTAAACTGCTGCAGTCTCCCTTTAAAATTGCAAACTTTTTGTCACATACAGTATTCACAATTTATGTCTCAGATTGTTGTTGTTGTTGTTGTTGTTGTTGTTGTTGCTGCTGCTGCTGCTTCAACAGCAGACAGATAAATTGAGGAAGAATTATTGTATGCCAGTGTATCTAAAAATACCAATAAAAAGTGTGTTGATAATGACAAATGAAGAAGGAAAGTGCATTGCAAGGGGAGCTAGGAGGATCTATAATAATTCTTGTATTGTAAAAACTCAGATCAGTAATTTATGGAAAGCTGGTTTCAAAGTATAATGTAATTGAATAAGTTTTGGCTTCAGATGTTAAGAACTGAGTCCATCACTTCAAAATTGTCAACTATAGCTACTTTTACAGAAAGAATTTGATGAAAATTTAGGATTATAACATTTTAATTAACCTCCTAATGTTTAAAAGCAAAAGTCATTCCAGTTCATTTACTAACCCACATCCATAGAAGCTGGGTTGCTTGCTAATAAGTATGTGCAGTGTCTGGCAAAGTCATACTAAAGTTTCAGCTTATGAAATGTTGTTTTTTCAATTTAGAAATATAAATATATAGCTAACTGGTATATTGAAGCTAGCTATGGCTTAGTGTGGGCAGGAACATTTAGACTGTTTAACATGCATGTTACCAAATGAAACAATTAGCACTGCAAATATTTATATGTGTAAAAGTTGTGCTCTCAACTGTGATACTAAATGGCAGGTAAACTAATGAATGGACATAGACATACTAGCAAATATGCAGATCATAGTGTCTGCCTTTTCTCTCTTTTTCTCGAAACTATGTAGAAATTTAAAAAAAGTGACAAATTTTGTCTCCTAGTCTGGGTTCCTCTTCTCTCAATGCATAAAAGTTTTCCATTTTCGAGATTCGCTATAGACAAAGTGAATGAATCTATGTTACTCTGTGTAGACTCTGTATTGTGAAATATACCCATATGTATGATGTATATTTCCTCTATATTGAATTGATATTCCCGCAATATTTTGTGGGGAAAAGGGTCAATTCTTCAAACAGTCTTTTCAAACATTCCAATGTCTGCAAGCAATAAAAGCAAGAGGAAAGCATCATTGCCTGTTGGCTGTACTTTGAAAGTAAACTATTAATTTGTAATTCAAGACCCTCCATAAAACACTTATAAGTCCTTGTACAAAAAATGAATGTTTCTTTAAAGCATGACTTGGTAAAATATACCCATTATAGCATGATATATATTTCCTCTATATTGATATTCCAGCAATATATATTTTGTAGGAAAAAGGGTCAGGTCACTCAGCCATCTAAGCAAGGTCAATTAGACATAAATAACACACTATCTTAATTGTTTCAAAGACTACGATCCGAACATCTCTTTTACACATTCCCAAATTATTGGTTGGTAAACTAGCTAGTTGGTATTCTCACTCCAACAATCTGCCAGTAGCTACATCGCCGCCCAGTATTTCATATCCATTCTATTTTTATTCTCTCCTGCTCACTTTCTTCCTGACCCATCCCAGATTTCCTTACTCCTCTTCTTTTTGAACTTATGAATTCCATACTCCTCTTTTGGCTATCTCTCTTGTTCCTCAATATCCCTGTCTTTCTGTCTATTTTAATTCACTTCTTCATTGAAGTAGTTACATAAGTCAGTCTTTTCTTACCTGCTTCTATTT
>WLWI01005783.1_pt1 | contig 10269 bp, 4 predicted proteins | sample 6701501 | NCBI WGS metagenome assembly WLWI01 (sample SAMN12718690, study PRJNA515312) | sponge metagenome | isolation source: marine sponge | host: Mycale hentscheli | place: New Zealand: South Island, Marlborough, Capsize Point | collected 2014-11-01
ACACCCAATGGGCTGTTTTCAAAAGTTGCATATGTAACATACCGAGCTTTAATAACTTAAATATTTGTGTATTGACTTTTAATACAGTCATCATAACTAGAGCACTCTTATTCCTGCAACTAGATTAATGTATACGAGTATTGTGTATGCATACACTTCCCAGTCCACTCTACCTTGCCTACTGTGTCCTCTATCGTGAAGCATCTCTCACATGCTAAGTACACAATTTCTCTTCCGAAAACTTTGCCAACAGTGACACTTTACTATTGAATCAAGACATCAATGGTTGATATAAGTAAATTACAGCTACTAACTGATTGGAGCATGTTCTTATTATATATATATTATTCATTTGATACAGGAGAATATCATGAGTCTGTTGGCTTAGTATTTACGCGAGTGCCGCAGGCACGAGCGTAAATGCCGCCAATCAGACGAGTGATATTCTCGGGTATCCAATGGATAATAAATTTATTAGGTACTGCTCATGGTGAATACCTTGGTAACAATTCTATAACCTAGGGGGACGTAATAACCCAACTTAATAACTATGAACACAGGTGATATGGAAAAATATTGCCCTAAGCCACATCCTGTTTACTTTAATGCATTTTCTATGTGGCAACAGTTATCAGGCTCTGTTCAGTACCTAATAAATTATAGTTATTATATTATAACATGGGTGAAGAAATAAAAATATATTGCTTAGAGCAACTAACTATACAGAGTAATGTGAACAACCACGTAATAAGGATAAATGCAGCTATTGCCTTTAAAATATTCAAAATTAGGGCAAACATACTTTGTGTCAAGCAACAGTATGTGTAGAGGCTGACAAATTTACTTGCACTTATGCACACTGAGGGTTAACATGCCCAATGAATATACACTAAAAATGGGAGTATTAAAATATAGTCTAAATTTCTTTTACCATTTTAATTTTTAGAACAGAAATTTTATCTTTGCTAAGTGCCTGAACTTTCCTCACATAATTTTGAAACTTCTAAGCATTGCTGGCACATTCAAATTTCTTTAACTGAGATGAGGGTGGTAAAACAGTTTTGATACAAATTATATTTTTTTCATAGTGCCATTTTATATTATTAAATTGACACTAATATTTAAACATGGATGTACATTGCTCAACATTCTAGCTAACAATGAGGGGGAAAATTCTTGTAGTGTCCTTAAAGCATTTTTTTGAAAGTTGGAGCGTATGCAATAAGAAATAAAAGGGTCATATATTATTAAAATCTGTGGCTATGCAAGTTAGTTAGCTATACTCAGTTTCTTCTTTCTAGATAACCTTGCTTAGCTAAATAGTCTTTCTTCTTTTTTTCTAAAATTAATGAGAATCCCATGTTTGAGTGTAAACACCAGAAATCTTGTGGTGAGTTTGAAAAATCAATTAATAAATCATCTTCCCTGGTCAGTAATCAAAATATGAGGGCAAACAAATTGACACACATTACTTATGAAATATTATGATGATAAATGTTATCTTTAAGAGTAAGCAAAAAAAATATGAAATAGTTATGTGAATTTGGAGGCACCGGCTGAATTGAATCTACTCTCATCTGGTGGAATACTTGGATTTGACTGGAATAAGGTATAGTGTACCCGCTAATGTCTTTAGCTTGTTTCGGTGCTGAATGATCACATGACTCTACCTAATAACATGAGAGGTAAAGAGAATACTTATAGTTCTTTCCTCTATAGAATTGCAATTTGTGATCATTTTTTATCACATGCAAGCAAACTAGCTGTTCAACTTTAACAGTTCCTGATTTAGATCATTTTAGAACGATTCTAAAAAATTCTACAGAATCTATGGTGACTGTCAATACTACCTCTCCTCTATCTTGATCATTAATCATGTATTCCATCATTGGTTTCTTTGAACTAAAAATGGCTGCATACTTCAAGAAACCAATAGCTTAATTCAACCAAAGTTCAATGCCATCCTTCGCAAATGTCACTTCTGCTTCAAAAGCAGGCATCTTTAAAGTGTACACTTTTAAATGGTACAAGAATGGTAGTTCCAATTATCATTGAGTTTGCTATGAGAGGGTTTATTGTTATAGTTGAGTAGTTGAAAGATATGACACTCATGAAAAACATGGAATTAAAGAAGCAGAATCTACTTGAGGCAAAAAACTTATATACCTTTGTTTAATTTGTAATTGTAAACTGTTCCTCACCCACCTTTCCCCACCCCAGCCTACTCTTCCTTATACCTCCATCACAAGACAAGAATGAACTATTAGCTATAGCTATCTACATCTACACGTTTTACATTTTTTAATAATAGACCATACTTTAATGTAATGATGTTAAATTATTATTTTAAATAATACAGAAGTGACTCCTATGAGTATGTGAGAATGCAGAAATTATTGTAGGTATTCGCTGAAAGAACTCTTCACCACAAACACTATTTCAAATATGCAGTTATTGATGAGTGGAACAGAGTCCCCGATCACATAGTATCCCTTCCCTCAGAGTCTGCGTTCAAGAGTTCTCTAAAAAAACGGATTTTCAGATAATGTTGCATTGTATTGTCTTATTATCATACACTTTTTAGTCACTTCCTTTTATCCTTCTGCTTCTGGAAATCCTGTATATTAGCCTTGTGCTAGCTGGTATTTCCTGTTTTGCTTTGCAAACAAATTATTAAAAAAAATTAAAATGATTGAGTCTTCATTTAATGTTAGCTACTCAACTTCATACATGAAAGAAATCTTCATAAAGCAGTTAGCTTCAAAGCTCATGTGAAATACATAATCTGTTATTACAAAAACAAACAAACTTAAGCAACGATAGCTACTCCTTTCTGATATAGTAGTATAAATCGCCTAGATCAACTTCAAAAAAAACTTTGCCCACCACCTCAGGACACTCTCCCTATTCTTTTCCAACCCCTGTATGGTCCAGGTAAGCGTGAGCACACCAGAAGGAGAACGCACAAGTGTTACCAACAATCGGCTGCTAGGGTACCCAAATTTACGGCAGGATACCAATATTTCCGGAAATATGGGTACGCCGGGATACCCAATTTTACGGGATACCCATATTTCCGTGACACCGGTCGTTGGTCGCGTTAGCAGGGTGGTCGCTGGACAGAGGTGAGAAAGACTGCAGACGCTGCCGGTGCAGGTAAAACTGGTCTTATAAATGGAGTGGTCGTTGGTCAGAGGGGTCTCTCAAGAGAGGGACCACTGTATATGAATATCAATCCTGTTAAATATTAGAACTACCATTATTTAATGAAGTTATAAACCTGATTTAAATAACTATGTATATGGATATTATGTACCATCTTGTATTAAGTGAAATTATTGTAATTATGTTATTTGGTTTCGAATAAGTTCATGAGTAATTATAGAAAGATGACAGTATAAAAAATTAAATTTGAGCTAAGTTACTTTATTTTTCCTATACTTTGGGGATTAAGTACACAATACAGTGACTGGTCCAGAAAACATTTACAGTGGTAATTTTTTATTATTGTGTGCCACATGAACAATTAATATTTGCAACTTTACTCACTTTTTTCTGGTGATGCATGGCTAAACAGCTAAGTTTAGATAATCATGTGTAAAAAGAATTCACTTGTGAATTTCCTTCTGCTTGTGACCCAAGCATCCTGGTGAGCTAATCCGATTTGTCGAAGAAATTATTTTATAAAAGGTTAAGGAAATTTTGTTATAAGCTGACTTTTGAGTGAAAATGAAATAGCGTTTGCTAGTGACTAGTATGAGTGCATATTATTTATTTTCTAATGTCCAAAGAAGTAGGTACCATTAAATTTTCGGGTACGAAGAGGTGACACATTTACCATCTTCACCAGTCTTTATTCCATGTTAATAAATTCAATATGTTATATTTCAGGTACGTGGCTTGTGTGTTTTGCTATCACATTCCCTGTATTGTGCAAGCTCTTTGTCCTTTGATAATCTTGGAGTTATAATAACTAGCCAAACTTATCATTTTTCTAAGTTTTTGCAGCTAGCTTTCTCTAATGATCCTCTTGAAGTTTCTGCATTATACTCTAACTCGTACAATAAGCATTATGTATATTTACAGATTGAGATGATATTATTGTGGTTGACATGGTATCTTTAATGATATTGTTCGTAATTTTTATTATCATACAAGCATATTATACTGCACAGTATAATATTATTACAACACAAAACTAACCAATAACTTTTGTCATACTAACAAAACGCATCTTCAGATTATCGCTTGTAGCAGTGATTTCCAAGAAGTAATGGTCATATACACAATATTCTGGCACTGAAATTTCCTCTGTACATTGCACGTAACTGAAACAGCTGCTATTCAATAGACTAATCTCATTAAGTCTATCACTCTTTAATCGTATAGTATATACAATATCCAATCCAGGACAATGTTCAAAATCCTAAAAATATTATTTGCACAATAGTAAGGAGAAAGAATGTACTAACAATGGTGTAAAAATTCCAACAAGTTGTAAATAAACCATATTATTGTTTGCAAATCACAAGTGTGTGGCAAAATTTTAAATTCATGTGATTGAATACTGAAGATGTCCATGTGAATGGATATGTTAAATTTGTATATTATTATTTATTCTATTATTAGTATATTGCTTGTTTAGCTTGCTTTAGTTATATGATTCTGTAACAACGTCAATTCTCGTAACTCAAAAGGCTTCATTATTAGTAGCTATAAACACAGTCAAAGTGTTGTTTTCACAAAACGTTCCGAGATAAAAACCATTGGGCAATAAATAACATTCTAACTTAAGTAAGAAGTACAACTTATAATCAAACAAAGATAACACTGATTATATGTTCAATTACAACAAACACCATATTAATCGTTCTATTATTTGTGGTTATCAAAACATGTACATGACCAAATGGCCTACTTACAAATAAAAAAAGTGAATAAATATTTTTCATGAAACTGGAACTGGTTTATACATGCAATCCAAATATTTGGTCAGCACTGAATACGTGTTTGTACTATAATTGGGACAGATTGTAAGACTCATTCATTTAAAACACTGTCCAAATCATTGATAGTTGTACTTACTAACATGTTCCAGGATACAATGATCTGGGTGAGTTGAAGTGTTTGATCATAAACTGTTTTCACTGATGTAATATTTATACCTGTAAAATCTAATAATTAATCAACAAAATAATATTAAGAATCTTATTTCCATAGCATTACACTATAGGTGCACCAACAATAGTTTGCTGCTTAGTAGCAAAAAATGTGTATTTTGAGATAAAACAATTTGTAAATGAGTTAGATTTTTGACAAAGCATCATAAAAATTTGCCATGTATAGAAATGACTGGCTACTTTTGTTAGAATAAAATTGACATGAACATGACATGAATCGAAAGGACTGTCTCAGGAATAATATAGTAGTGCAGAAACAGATTGCTGTACACTTATTTAAAACTTACTATAGCTTTCTACCACAATGTTATCACTTAAAATAGAATTCCTTCCGCATTGAATAGAAGCTCCTTTTAAATAGCTAAAGTTACCAGACAAAGTTAATATAATATTGATAATAGATGACTTGCTGGTAACATTGACTATGGCAATATTAATTGAAGAGTCCATTATATTTATAAAATGACTATCCATTTGATTGAATATATTATTGTGCCACTGAAGATCCATTGATGAACCAATTCAATATCCTAGGAGCATTTTGACTAATACAAGTGAGCTCAATAAGGCCTGGACAAAGTGATTCATTAAAATTACACCATGGGTCTTCACCAAGACCCTCAAGCCAGTAGCAGCTACGCTGCGCCAGATGGGGGTTCGTCTAATCTGCTACATAGACGACATACTCCTGCTGGCGGAGACCCAGACAGTGGCGGAAGAGAGGTAAAGGGGCTACAATACCTGTTGGAATGTCTCGGCTTTATTGTGCACCCAGACAAATCAATCATGACCCCGGGACAAGTGATGGAGTTCCTGGGAATGACAGTAGACTCCACAAATATGGAACTGAGGTGGTTTCCTGCCAAAAAATTAAAGGGCATCCGGGCGGAGGCCCAAAAACTGTCCCAGCAGAAGGTAATACCAGTGAGAGCTCTGTCCCGATTAGTAGGGAAAGATGAATGCAGCCAGCCATACCATACCACCTGCCCCACTATTCTTCAGGAACCTACAGATGGCCATGACAGAGGCCCTGAATGCCAGCAATCAGAATTACGAAGTAGAAGTTACGCTGTCTCAGGACTGCCTGGACGAGCTAAGGTGGTGGGACTATCACCTGAGCCAGTGGAACGGGAAGAGCATGCTGTGGAAGGCAGTGGACTTAGTGATAGAATCAGATGTGTCACTGGCAGGGTGGGGAGCAGTTTGCAACCACCAACAGACTGGCGGGCCATGGTCAAGGGAGGAGCAGAACTGCCTGGAGTTGCTGCCAGCAACATTACATTCACAAAGGGACAGACGGGCCTGTCGGTACTCTTGAAGATGGACAATACCGCAGTGGCTTATGTCAACAACCAGGGAGGTACAGTCTCCAGGGAGCTGGTGAGACTGTCCAAGGATCTGTGGGGTGGGGTCACTACAGGTGACATTCTTAAGGCAGCAGATTGGAGCTCGGAGTCAGTCTTCCAGAAATTCTATCACAAGTCACAACAGAACCCACACTTTGGTAGACTGGTGCTGTCACCAGCAGGCAAGCCTTCGGAGTGAGGTAACTACAAACAACATGTTGATATGTGAGACTGAGCCTTCTGAAATATAATTCGAGAATGGCTCAGGCCACGAAGTGGCTGCCAGCCAGCTATTCTGGATTACATGAAGAAGGTGAAGTTGAACATATCAACGTCCCGCCCACCCTCCCTGGATGGGGCATGCAATAATCAAGGGTCAAGACAAAAAAAAAAAATTAAAAAATAATAAAATATAATAAGGGTACGGAGGTTAATGCCGAAGGGTAGCTGGGACGAGCTAATCACCGACGAGAGCATGCGCACGAATGGTCTTATACCGTTGATGGCCACGCCCATAGGCGGGGCAGACGGTATGTAAAGTTGAATTATTCCAATTAAGCGACAAATAATTAGCTGTTCGAGTAGGAAAACTGGCCAAACACGTTGATATGTTCAACTTCACCTTCTTCACATAATCCAGAATAGCTGGCAGCCACTTCGTGGCCTGAGCCATTCTCGAAGTATATTTGTAAATTGTACATAAGCCCTTCAAACACACATGGGTTCTTTTCTCCTAAAAACACTTTTTTTATGTTTGACCCAACTTTGTTTTGATTCTAAAGCATTAACCAAGTATAAGTTAGGCAAAAAATGGTAATATAATTCCTGCAAAATGCTTGTTTTTTTTAAGAAACAAAAAATTTCTGCAACTGGATACTATGGAATTGAAAACACTTTAACAGATGTAATCCCAAAACTTTGTCATTTTTTGGCTGCTGTGTGCTGCTTGTAATATTGCTTGTCTAGAGAGCTTGATTGAGAGTTACTGGTAATTGAGGTAGTCAAAATGGCTTAAATTAGATACTACAGAAAAGTTATTATTAGCTACTCAGGATATTGAGGTAAGAACATAATTCTGCATTTTGTTAAAAAAATTTGTGGTCAACTGTTTTGCATAAAATAAAATTTGCACTAACAATACTGTAATTTTATGTAGCCTAACTAGGCAGGCTTGCTCCATATTAGTGCTCAAGCACACCACTAGTTCATGTTTGGACGTTCGTATGTCATTTTTGTACTATGACCCTGTGTTTTTTAGTTTGTTTGGTGTTCTACCCCGTCCCAGACTTATTAAACAGAATCATCTGGTATATTGATTGTTACACGTATCATCCAAGGAAATTGAATTGTTTACTGCGTTGAATTATTTTGTGTGTGCAGTTATAATGAAGTTCATTTTCTATTCAAATTAGCGTTAGTGGTAAATTAATATGCTATTTGTCATAACAATACGTCATACGCAACAGTATTGTAAACCATTGTTCACTAGTCTAACCATGATGGTAAGTTTTGTGTTGGTATGTTCAGTGAACAAGTGTGTGTGAAAGTTTTTTGCATTACAGCGTCTGCTTAGCTGAAGGATTGCACAAAGTAAACATTTTAGTAACAAATAAAATAATATATTAGCTGCCTTTATGCAGCTAGCTACTACAGCAGTAAGCATGTCTCAATATGGGTTAATAGGATCAAATTTGGGCGGTAAGCCATTAGAATTTCCTGATGTTGTTGTTTTCTTTTCATTTGTATTTTAAGTCAAACAGTTATAATGAGTGGTTACTATGACATTGAAACACCTATATTGTATATACATTTTTTTTTAATTGACTGTTTTTTAGAAGCTGGAGTGTTAGAAGTTAAAATTAATAATATAACAATATTGTAACTTAACTAGACAGGTTTGCTCGCCATTTGTGCTCATACACATCACTAGTTGGCACACAAGCAAATTGAGTGAGACACTATGTGGTTTCAAATTGAGAATCAGGGATATTTGTATAATAATACGTGTGTGACGTACGTCCACACATACACATGCACCTTACACACAATAATTATTTAGAATACACATACTCATAAAAGTGTCTTATAGGATTTTCTTGCTGGTAAATTCTATTTTATTGATTGTTACTGTTATCTGGTATAGCTGCCCTTTTTTCTAAACTATTATGTAGACCTAGCTGAGTAGTAGTGGAGTACCTAGCTAACCCAATCCACCTAACTCCCTCTGCAAGAGAGAAATCACTTATAGTCAATAGCTAGAGTTTAGAAAAAAATATGATGATTATTTTTATTTTTACATAGTGTTTGATTAAATTTGCAGATATCAGTTTCATTTTTAATTTCAGATTTGCATATCTGACTATATACATTCTGGAGACAGTCTATAAAATGAGCAAAAAGCCTGAGTGAATTGTGAATTATTATAACAGATTAACAGTTTAGAATAGAATTTCATTATTAACAAAAGGAGCACACATACCCACTTTTGGAAAAAGTTCTCCAGTCATAGCTGGACCAGCGGATCAGCACTGATTAGTGAGTTTAGCAAGTGCACAGCCTGTTGCATGTGGTATTTTCAAATAGACTACAACATTTTTTTAGTCCAACCTCACTGACAGATTTAGCTAGGTCCATATTCTTTAAATAATATCTGGCAACATGCACCTCTACATCTGCTCTTTTTTTTTTTTTACTCCAACAATTGTGGTAAGGCAAAAAGGATAACCATATCATCAATAACCATTATAACCTGCCACTTCATCAACCATCACATCTTAGATTGCATCCTACTGCAATAGGTGTGATCCCCTCTGACTTCTTCTCTGCCATGAGTGATGCACCAAGAAAAAAGAACTAATTTCTATAGTAGCACAGCCTTAAGATCCTGTGGGAGCAACTTGTCTGGATCTCTAGCACAGCCATTTGCAAAGGATATTGCTGCCTTGACAACAAGAATCTGGTGCAACTAGGTCATCTGGCAGAGAAGCAGGAGATGGAGGTAGGTATATACAAAAGAGTTTGGATAAGATGGTGGGTGTTAGGTTTTTTATTGGATTGGATGTGGTTTGTGTAATAATATCATATTGAGAACAACTCTTCTGGTGCTATAGAAGCAATAACATAAGTTGTTATCAACTGATACAGCCAGCACTAAGCACCAGTGAATGTATAATAGTGAAGCCAGTAGCTCAGATACCTCTAGTGTCTTTAGCCTATCACATTCTGCTACTGATACTAGTAAGAAAGCATGAACTCTGCAATGGGGAATTTGGAACCGTACCTCTATGAACCAATTGCAAAGAATAGTGAATCCTCAAATAACACTCCTGATGATGATGAGTTTCTCAGGACAATGAGGTACTTCTAACTACAACCTTTAACAAAAACGTTACCTTGTAGAGCACAGCCATTTTATACAAACAGCAGCAGGAAACTATTCCTGGATGCAAGTGTCAAATAACTATTGCAAAATTAGGTCGACTGATTGTGGTTAGGAATGCATATTATTAGCATGGTGAAATCAAATCAGTAAATCAACAGAATAGACACAAGTTCTTCAGAGCTAACCTGTATTACTGAATATGAAGTATTTCATTTTTCATCCTGTATGTCTAAGAGTTGATATAGGTTCTGGTGATTTTCAAACACAAGTAAAATGTTACTTATTCCATCTCATGAGAAAGTATTTTTTTGTTCTTGTTGTTGTTAAACTGAACATAAGAGAGTGCAACTAGATAAAACTC